>ERZ1669251.143-NODE-143-length-26582-cov-19.754703_pt1 | contig 26582 bp, 24 predicted proteins | sample MGYA00579294_ERZ1669251 | MGnify/ENA primary metagenome ERZ1669251 (study PRJEB41166, sample SAMN08046056) | hot springs metagenome | biome: hot spring; feature: acid hot spring; material: thermophilic sediment; isolation source: thermophilic sediment from acid...
TTCTTATAGGTATCAAAATTTAAAATATCGTTTTTAGCATTTGTAAAAATATAAAGAATATAATATAAATTATATGGAAACATTCACCGAAATATTTGCTCCATTTATATTCACCGTATTTGGGAATGAGAAATACTGGCCTGATGATGTCACAACCATCACGTAGTATGTTCCATTGTATGCCTGTACCGTTATGCTCGATGAACCCGTGGAAGAAAACAGGTATCCCTGGTATCCGTTCTGTATTAGATAAACATAGGCAGTGGAATTTGCTGGCATATTGTTTACTGTCACCGTAACATTGTAAAGCATCGGGAATACAGGTGAGAAGTCACCTCCGCTAGCTATGAGACCGTAGTCGTTGTACGCATATCCCTGAACTGCATCCCAGTATGTATTCCCAGATATGAATCCCTGGTTAACAACAGATCCAGTTAGAGAATGACCATTGAAATGCCAGACAGTGGAAGATGGTACTGCTGTTATGTTGTAGGTGTTGTTGTAATAAACAGGATAGGCAACGAACACTCCCGGTGGATAGTATATGCTGTACTGCGGCGAGTATACTGTGACGTAAACATTGAAGTTGTTGTTTATTATTGTGTTGTTTGAAGAGTACATGCTCAGACCTATCGGTGTACTGCCGAATTCCAGAGCACTCGGCTGTGCAACAGATGCTGCCTGCTGGAAATAGTTGCCGAATATCATGTTTCCAGTTCCACCGTACATGAGCATGGACTGCCCCATTCCCTTGAAATTGTTGTAAGCGATGAGCGTTGATGTGCTGTTCCACACTATGAGGTTGGAAGCAGGGAATACGCTGAGGTAGGAGGTGAACCATCCTGTGAACTGTGAGTTCATTATGGATACATGCGAAGTGTTGTAGAGCTCAGTCTGGAGCATGTTGAATGATGGAAGGCCGAAATAGTCCAGGTATCCGTAGGTGAACTGCGGATAGTACAGCAGGAATGGGGATGCATGGTTTATGGTGACATATGCATTTGTGTTGGCTATCAGTATTCCCGGGAATACGGGGAATGAGAAATCGTTGAATTCCCAGAACAGAGGGTTTATGGCGGAATATTCATTGTTGTATATGACATAAGGATTGCCCTCTGTGCCGTTTCCTCCCGTTGATATTGCTGCCAGCTGGCTGTTGCTGAAGGCGAATAGCGGGGTGTAAATGCCCATTGATGTGTCCTTCTGAAGGTTGAGGTTCACATTCTCAGAAGACCTGAATATGAAATTTGCAGGATCGTATTCACTCATCATCACCTTTCCTGAATAGAGCCCGGGTGGAAGTTTATAGTCAAACTGCCCATTCTGTCCGACTGGTGCCCATGCAGCCATTGTCTCGTTGAATGGACCCTGGTTCATGAATATGAATGAATTGCCTGGGTTGACTGTGCCCTTCATCTCCTGGTATCCGGAGTTCTGTGAAATGTTCCACATGGGATACAGGAGTGATGGCCCAGCACCTAAATGCACTGTACTGCCGCTCCACCATTCCGCTACGCCCTCAGATGTCTCTCCAGTGGCAGTGCCGAAATCGTATGCCGATGGTACTGATACATAACCCTTTCCGTTGAAGTAATTTAGATTCATGGTTGCATTTATCTGGTATATGGACGATGTGCTTCCCCCTCCGGGACCTCCTATCATGAGCTCTGCATCATAGGGTATGTATCCAGTCGGTGTGACCTGGAATCCATTTATCATGTAGTGCGGTTCTGGAGTGACGAAAGAGGAAGGCATCCCGTATGTGCTGTTGAATATGACCCTGTCGAATGAACCTGAGATTGCCGCATTTCCAGTGAACACAGTGTAATTGAAGAACACAGCATCCCTGTTGTCTATTACTGTCGCATTAAGGTAAAGATTGACAGTGAAAGGTGCAGTGACGTTATACACTGGGCCCACTGCATAATAGTATTCAGGAACTACAGGATACCCTGTGTAGTTGTAGAATGTGCTGAGCGTTATAGGTGCCGTGGGAGAGGAGAAATTCCATATGTTGTCTATGAAATTTATTGTCTTTGTCCTTGCGGAGTAGAACAGGACGTTCTGGTTCCAGAAAACGTAGCTCGAGTTGCCAAAGAGCGTGACATTCGTGAGTATTGCGTTGAGCTGCATTGAGACGCTGTAGGGTCCGTCATTGTCCATGTAGAATGGTGTTAGGGTATTAACAGTCACAGACCCCTCGAAGCTAGATGTGTTGAGTATGTAACCCTGAAGATTTCCTGACTGGTTCATGACCCCCCATGAACCTATACCCATTGGTGCCGGGCTTGAGGAATAGAGTGGAGTCACGAGGCCATCCTTTCTGACGGTCTGTGTGTGCATGTTTGGAGGATAGAAATATTTCTGGGGCACTCCTGGATTCTTAATATGTATAATTCCATGGTTGACTGGATTCACTGTGGATACAGAAGGCGGGGAAATTACCTTCTGAGCAGGTGCCTGATTCATAAACGCTGCCCCCGATAGAAGCATGATTGCTGCTAGCGATACCACAATAATTGCCAATGTTATGTGTCGCATACTATCTCATGAGAATACAGATATTTATTCTTTATCTTATTACTCTTTAAAAATTTCCTTATTGCGGAAAATAAATGGGAAAATTTTCATCGCATCGCTTCAAATGCACCTTCCATGTCTAGAATGAGATCATCCACATCCTCGAGGCCAACCGATACCCTTATCAGATTTTCTCTTATTCCATTTCTCTTCCTCTCCTCCTCGGGTATGCCTGAATGCGTCATGAAGTATGGTATCTCTATGAGAGATTCCACTCCCCCCAGGCTCTCTGCGAGAGAGAAATATTTCAGGTTCCTCAGAAATGTATTGATATCCTCCCTGTTCCCCTTCATATAAAAGGACAGCATACCGCCATAACCACTCATCTGCCTCATTGCAATTTCCCTGTATCTGAATGATTGAAGACCTGGATAGTAAACGCATTCCACTTCCCCCCTCCCCTCGAGGAATTCTGCAATTTTCATGGCATTGCTCTGGTGCCTCTCCATCCTGACCTCAAGTGTCTTTATGCCCCTTAGGGTCAAAAAGGAATCGAATGGACTGAGCACAGCGCCCACAGCATTCTGGTTGAATTTTATCTTTTCGTAGAGGGTATCGGCATTGACCATTATGGCCCCTCCCAGGGAGTCGCTGTGTCCATTGATGTATTTTGTGGTGCTGTGTAAAACAATATCCGCTCCTAAGTTCAGGGGATTCTGGAAATATGGACTGGCGAATGTGTTGTCAACGACGAGAATTGATGAGTTTTCCTGAGCAATCTCTGCCATCCTTCTGATATCTATGATCTTCATCATGGGATTTGACGGAGTTTCAAGCCATATCATTCTCTTCCCCCTGAATGCCCTATCATCTATTTCACCTGTCATATCCGCTGTCACATAATTCACACCGAAATTTTTCATGACACTTTCAAATATCCTTCTCGTCCCGCCGTAGAGGTCATCGGATGCAACTATTTCATCACCCTTCTTCAGGAGGGAGAGCAATAGTGTTGATTCAGCGGCAAGTCCGGACGAAAATGCCAGGCCGTACCTGGCATCTTCAATTGCGGCAAGCTTTTCTTCTAACGCTTTTCTCGTAGGATTCCCTGTCCTTGTGTATTCGTAACCTCCTGTTGGAATCTCCGGATTCCTCCTGGCAAATGTGGTGGAAAGGTGTATGGGGACAACAACATCCCCCTTCCCATCGAGATCAGGCTCCTCGCCCTTATGTATCGCCCTGGTGGAGAATCTCATTTATTCACCTCCATGAAATTATTGTTCAACATCCATTCATCGCTGTAAATCTTGCTCAAATATCTATAACCGGAATCTGGGAAAATGACCACTATATTCTTACCCCTGAATTCAGGGGCTATCTTCATAGCGGCAAACATTGCAGAACCGCTCGATCCACCTGCGAATATGCCCTCCTCCCTTGCGAGCCTCCTGGCCATCAGGAATGATTCCCTGTCGTTGACCTGCACAATGTCATCTATAACAGAAAAATCGACTGCCCTGACAAGATAATCCTCACCTATGCCCTCAACCTTGTAAACATGAGGTTTAATTATTTTCCCCTCCTTGAAATAGTTGTAGAATACTGAACCCTCCGGATCGACGCCTATTATCTTCACTTCAGGATTCTTCTCCTTCAGGAATTTCCCTATTCCTGAGATAGTCCCACCAGTACCTATGCCCGCCACCAGAACATCTATTTTTCCATCCATCTGCCTCCATATTTCAGGCCCTGTTGTTTCGTAGTGGCATCTTATATTCATGGGGTTGTTGTACTGGTCAGGATAGTATGCTCCTGTTTCCTCAGATATTCTCCTTGCAACGGAATAATAACTCTCAGGAGAATCATAGGGAACATCAGTCTTTGTGATGACAACTTCAGCGCCGAATGCCTTCATCAGGTTTATTTTCTCGCTGCTCATCTTGTCAGGTATTGTTATTATGGCCTTCTTCCCCCTGACTGCAGATATCATTGCTATAGCGGCGCCTGTATTCCCTGATGAATTCTCCACTATTTTGTCCCTGAGCTCACCTGATCTCTCAGCATTCTCCATGATGTAATGGGCCATCCTGTCCTTTATGCTCCCTCCAGGGTTGAAGAATTCCAGCTTACCGAAAATACTGTCATCCTTCCCAGCTATCCTGTTTATCCTTACCACAGGAGTATTTCCTATTGTTTCCATTATATTGTTGTAAACTTGCATTGACCCTTATTTCAATAACAGAAATAAAATTGTCCATGAAAATATCTTAAATAATGTAATTTGCTAAAGAGTATATGAGTGAAATTCCCCTTAAAACTAAGACGAGAATAATTATTGATTTTGTGAAGGGAATGAGGGCTGAAGACATATCATTCAATGAGAGGATTCCCCTTGATTCAGTCAACAGAACAATAAGGGAATGGGAGGAGGGTTACCTTAACGTGAACATAGGCAACGATATCCCCTCAGAGATAAAGGAGATTGCAGCCCTGATGAGGGATAAGAATCTCACAGTACAGGATATACTTGAGGGGTACAGCTTTTATGAGATATTCAGGGACAAGGAAAGGGAGAAGGTCATGAGGATAGTGGATGAGATATACGGTCTTAATGATTCGGAGAGGAGGAAATTCATGGATACTGCCATGAGGATAATATCATACAGGAAATATGATAATATTGATTTCACAGAAATTCCGAAGGCACTTGAGGATATGGTCTACAGGGGGAAGGAACTCAACAGGGAGATAAGGAGCAGGGAGCTGCACCTTCTTGACCTCAAAAAACAGATAGGAGATATTGAAAGACAGTTGAGTGAAATGAATAAAGAGAGGGATGAATTGACTAAGGAGATTAGTATGCTGAAATTCCTGAGGGAGAATGTTGGAGGGGATGATGAATCCATAAGGAATGCTGTTGAAGGTCTGAAACACAGCGGTTTCAGTGCAGAGAGTATTAGGGAGATTTCTGAATATATAGGAGCAATAAAGGGCAGGGGAATGAACATAGAACAGTTCCTCAGGATAACAAAGTATTTTGATGAGCTCATGAAGCTTGGATTGAGTGTCCAGATGATGGAGGACCTTCTGGAAAGGGTGAAGGAGAGCGGGATGGATATAGATGATTACCTGAATGAAAGGTATGCTTATGTGAGGGATAAGAGTGCTTATGTGAAGTCAGTGAAGGAATTAGTTGATGTGCACAAGAAACTTGAGAAGGATATAAAGCTGATGGAAGAGGAGATACAGAAGAGGAAGAATAAACTTGAAAGGTCCTAAATACCCCTCATCTTGCCGATGTTCCTGATCTTCACATATTTTCCATTCCTGTTTATGTTTGCAAGTGTTTTTAACACGTGATTCAGGTATCTATCCTCATAGAGCCACCTGACAGAGCATTTTCCATTTCCGCATGAAGCCTCGAAATAGAGGGCTATTATATAGTTATCAATTATATCCTTCATGCTTTCTATCATTATTTCAGGGGGTATACCAAGACCAGAGAGCAGGTTTTCTATGCTGAGAGTACCCATGTTTCCTGCCATATTCACTACGAAATTCACATTTTCCAGATCCTGGGAGTGGTTCTTCTGAATCCCATGTGCTTCTATTTCTGATGGTATTTCTATCTCTATTTCCCTCACCTTTTCGCTGTCCCATAATCCTGAAATGAATTCGCTTATTTCCTCAGAGTCATTAATTTCATGAATAATGAAGGAGTGTCTTCCAAGGTTCCTGTTATATGCGGCGGATAATTCTATTATTCTTTTGCTCACTTCATTCGAGGACGATTCATTGTACTGGCACAGGTGGTACAATCTGCCTTCCCTCACTATTGATATTGGATAGAGGATGACATTATCCATGTCGGACAGCGTCTTCCCCTCCGCCATGTTCCTGATGCTATCATTTGAATAGATAACATTGTCAAAGCTTATCCAGAGTATATTCTCATCTTCCCTCATTATACTCTCTCTTTTCCTCAGCCTGATCTTCTGGTCGCTGTACTTGCTCTCTCCCTTCATTATTGAGTAATAATACCTTTTATATTTGCTGTCATAGTATGCTATTCCGGAATCCATTATACCTGTATATTCTGGATATGCCCTTGAGATGTCAACAGAAAATATTGCCTGCCTTTTGAAAAATTCTGTATTGAGATATTCTTTCCCCTTCCTTTTTGCTTTTAAATCTCCCTCGTCTGTTATGCTTTCTATCTCCAAATCAAGATTCTTCATTATTGAGTCGTAGAGATTGTCCATCATACCTTCCAGAAGGTCTTCCTCAATCAGGGCTTTGAATTTCACCTTATTTTCCGTGAAATATGTTTCCATGTAAAGTGAGGAAATTGATTTCCTGACAAATTTTTCGAAGAATTCCCTTATTGCCTCCTCAGGTCCTTCCACATAATTGAGCATATCCTCCAGATGCATTGTTGTCAACCTTCCATCCAGGAGGGTGGGCCATCTCGGTATATGCTCACTCACCTCTTTGAAAATAGAGGAAGGTTCCTTCCCCCTTTTCATGACTATGCTCACTACCTTCAGTCTCTTATTGACGGAAAAGGATTTTAAGATCTCAGGGATTGTTCTGGAATTGCCTATGTACTCTATCCTGAATGCATTCTGCCAGAATGTCCTGTTGTAAACTTCGTTGAGGGATAGAAGCCTCTCACTTATCTCCTTCTCCTCTTCAATACCATATTGCACTGTGAAATAGACCCTTCCTTCTCTCATTATCAGGAATGTGTAAATCAGAGTATTTTTCATATCTATGAATGCCTTTCCCTCGAGCTGGGTGTTAATCTCCTTGTTTATCAGTACCGGGATATTGAACCTGACCCAGACTGTATTTCCCGCTTCCCTCACCTTGTAACCCATCCTGTTTATTCTCATCGCTATCTGAGGATAATCCTTTGAATCCTTGAAAATGTAGAAGAATATGTTGTTTCTTTCAGCATTGAAACGCCCCATATTGTTTCCCATTATGCTGTACAGCTCATCCCCGAAGACCTTTGAATCTATAGAGAAAATTACCTCCTTGTCAAATATCCTGATATTCATATCCAGATTTCGTTCTGAACCATTTTGGGGTAATTCATATTTCATTGATAACATATTACAAGACTATTATTTAAATATAAGGATAAGATTGAAATCCACCTAACAATGCGGAGGGAGGGATTTGAACCCTCGGATCCCTACGGAACCAGACCCTCAATCTGGCACCTTTGACCTGGCTCGGCAACCTCCGCCCTGACATGTGAAAAAAACATACTATTTATTGATATCCATCACCACTTCATTCCAGTTATTCTTTCGTATAGCGATCTGTAAAGAGAGGATGTTTTAACTATCATATCTTCTGGGAGTGCAGGGATTGGAGGCTCATTCGCTCCGGATGATCTTGCCTTCATCAGTTCATCATAGTACCCAATACTCCTGTAGTATTGCCTGACAAATTCCTTGCTCTTTTCTATTATGTTGCCATTTTCATACTCACTCTTTTCCCAGAACCTGTCCTCATCTGCAGTCCCGAATGTATCCACTATCACGGGATTTCTATCACTGTCCATGGCGAATTCCTTCTTTCCGTCAGCGTGAATAAGCCCCCTTTTTAATACTTCGGAATTGATTCTTTCGTCCATCTTCAATATTATTTCCCTTATGTCCTGAATATCTTCCCTTGATAATCCACCAATTTGCATCGCTTCCCTTTCATCCAGCAGCCTGTCGGTCTTCTCGAATTTTGTTGTCATCTCAAATACAGGCTCAGGCAGCTTTTCCCCATACTTGGGTCTGTTCCTGAAGCCAATATCTCTGTAGTCCAATTTCCCCCTTTCTATCCTGTCATTCAGAGAACCCGCAACGTAATACCTCATCACAAACTCAAGGGGTATAAGATAATTCTTCTCTGCTCCTGGAACATTACCCTCAATTACATTGAACTTTCTGACTACCATTCTGTTTCCACTTTCCAGCGAAAGGAAATGATTTTTCAGCCCCATTTTTTGTGCAATATTAAACCAGAAGGATGATGTTCTTGCAAGTGATGCTCCCTTATCAGGTATCATAGAAGGAATTATCTTGTCAAAAACAGATATCTGGTCCGTGAATATGAAAAGCAAATTTTCCCCTTGATCATAAACTTCCTTGACCTTACCCTTCCTCAACAATTTCATGTTTCCCTATAAATACATATAAAAAAAAGTTGCGTATATACTTTGGAAATATATATTTCTAAGATTGCAATGTTCCCATATGTCATATGAATTGAATGTTAAGTACGGTACAGACCTCCTGAAAAAGGGATTTGCAAAGATGACAAAGGGAGGGGTCATCATGGATGTTACAACTGCAGAACAGGCGAAGATAGCTGAAGAGGCTGGAGCAATATCCGTCATGGCTCTTGAAAGGGTACCTGCAGATATAAGGGCAGAGGGCGGGGTTGCCAGGATGGCGGATCCACTGAAAATAAAGGAAATAATGGATGCAGTCACAATTCCAGTAATGGCAAAGGTGAGGATCGGGCATCTCGCTGAGGCAAAGGCACTTGAAGCGCTGGGAGTTGATATGATAGATGAGTCTGAGGTCCTGACCCCTGCGGATCCATTCTTCCATGTCAATAAGAGGGAGATTAAAATTCCATTCGTGTGCGGAGCAAGGAATCTCGGTGAGGCAGTGAGAAGGATATGGGAAGGTGCTGCCATGATAAGGACGAAGGGAGAGGCTGGAACAGGCGATATCATTGAAGCCGTGAGGCACGTCAGGATGATGAACCAGGGCATAATGGAAGTGAAAATGTCTGATGACAACGAGATATGGGATATGGCGGTTCACATAGCCAAGAGCTATGAAAACTTAATTGCACAGACAAGGGAGATGCTACACGGAAAAGTTGTGATTTCCGATGAGGATGTGGTATTTGCTAATTTCACATACGGGGAAATAAAGAAAGGCATGTACGATGTTCTGAAGGAAATAAAGGCTGCAGGGAGGCTTCCAGTTGTCAATTTTGCTGCTGGCGGAGTGGCGAGCCCGGCAGATGCGGTGCTCATGATGGAACACGGTGTGGATGGTATATTTGTGGGCAGTGGTATATTCAAGAGCCAGGACCCAAAGAGGATGGCCAGCTCCGTTGTTCAGGCAACTGCCGCATGGGATGATCCTGAAATTCTGGTTGAAGTATCCAAGGGACTCGGCGGTATGAAGGGCAGAAACGTGGAAAAAATGGATGAGAGCGAGAAGATCCAGGGAAGAGGGTGGTAGGGGATACCAGAAGATTTCCTGACCGTAATAGGGCACATCAATCAGGATGTGATAATAGGAATAGATGATATACCGAAATTCGGAAGCACGGAAGTTAAGAATCTGAAGATTCTCCTGGGCGGGACAGGTGCAAATATAGCTCTGGTCGCATCCAGGCTTGATGTACCCCTGACACTCCTCTCAAAAGTATCACAAAAATTCCCGGAAGAACTTCTATCTCCTCTTCATCACAGGAACATAAAATTGAAACTCGAAAGGAGTGATGAAGAAGGACCTGTTTGTTATATAATTGATTCGAGGGAGGAACAGATTGCATTCATGTTCCAGGGGCCGATGAATTCACCAGGTTCGTTATACACCATAGAAAGCAGATACTGTCACTTTGCTACTTCAAATCCACAATGGATACTAAGTCTGATGGACAGATGCAAGGGTAAAAAGGTTTTTGATCCGGGGCAGGAAATCTCTTACAGGTGGAGTTTGCAAGAACTTAGAATGGCGATGAAGAAGAGCGATATTATAATCCTGAACAGGAATGAATATGACTATTCCAGAGATATAATTCCAGATGGAAAGGATTTGATAATAACACTTGGAAAGGAAGGATGCAGCTATAATGGAAAGATCATAAGGAGTAAAAGGCAGTCCGGCAGGAGCACTGTTGGCGCAGGTGATGCTTTCAGGGCTGGCCTGTATGCTTCACTCTACAGGGGGAGTGATATCCACAAAGCATGTGAATGCGCCAATGCTGTGGCAGGATATTATGTGGAATATGAAAGGTCGCTAGATTTATTAGACTGGAGAGTATTGTGCGAAGATAATGATGTTTAATGAATATAGAAAAGAAATGCTGGATCTTTTTTCCAGGATGATAGAAATCAATGCAGTAAATCCTTCCGGAGGGGGCAGGGGGGAGGAGGAAAGAGCAAATTTTCTCAAGAAAGAAGTATTGAAATGGAGTGGTGATCTTAAATTTGAGGAGTATGTTGCTGTTTCGAATGGAATAAAGAGACCGAATCTCCTGTTCGAACTTGATTCAGGAAAAGAATTCACGATCTGGTTCGTGGCACACATGGATACTGTGAGCGAGGGTGATATCAACCTCTGGAATTATCCTCCATTCAAGGCCACCATAGAGGGAGATAAAGTATATGGAAGAGGAACATGCGACAATGGTCAGGGATTGCTATCTTCCCTCTTAGTGTTGAAATATTTCATTGACCACAGATCTGAAATGAAAAGCAACGTTGGTGTGATTCTGGTTTCAGATGAGGAGGCTGGAAGCAATTATGGTATAAGGTACGTTCTTGAGAAAAGAAAATTCAATCTTGCTGATAAATTCATAGTTCCTGATTTCGGTACGCCTGATGGATCTTTAGTGGAAATTGCAGAAAAGGGAATATTCTGGCTGAAGACAACAGTCATAGGTCAACAGTGTCATGGCTCCACCCCTGATAAGGGTAAAAATGCTCACAGACTTGCAAGGGTGCTTGAGGGGAGGATGGATGCCATGCTTCACAGGGATTTCAATCACAGCGATACTCTATTCAATCCGCCTTACAGCACATTTGAGCCAACAAAGGTTGAATCAGGAACCACATCAATAAACATAATTCCTGGGAAGGAAAGTTTCTACTTCGATATGAGAATAATTCCGGAATATAAGACGGATGATGTTTTCAACGAAATTAAGAAAATAGTTGAGGAGTTCAGGAAAGAGTTTGGGGTAGAGGTTATACTGGAACCTGTTCAGAAGGATGATCCATCATTCAACAGCAAGGAGAGTAAGGAATTCGTTGATAAATTCATTAATTCTGTGAATAAACTTAGGGGAATGGATGTGAAGAGCATAGGGATTGGAGGCGGAACCTGCGGAGCCTTCTTCAGAAGGATGGGTTATGATACAATAGTCTGGGGAACGCTGGACGAGGTAGAGCACATGCCGAATGAGTACGCCAAGATATCCAATATATTCGGCGATGCGGAGGTATTCGTTGATTTGATTAGAAATTACTAATATGAGTTTTTAATGTCCTGAAAATGCAAATCCAGACAAAAGGGGACAGGTGGTTCCTCTCATATTTTCCTGTTAACACGGCAGGAGGGTTGTCTTCCCCCCTTGCCCCTCTCTTCATAACAGAGATACTTGGAGGTGGAGTTATTGATTACTCCCTTTTCACAATATTCTCATCCATAGCAACAATAATCGGCCTGTTCCTCTGGGGTTATCTTTCTGACAGGCTCGGTAGAAGGAAAATATTCGTGATTATTGGATTTATATCCCTGGCTGTTACAAGTTTACTCCTTTCATTTTCATTCAGTGTGCTGTATTTCATTTCCATATCATTCCTTTCCGGATTATTCGGAAGTGCAGCTTCCCCGATCGCTTCTGTTCTCATAATGGAACTTACGGACAGGAAGGACTGGGTTTACAAGATTTCAAAATTCTCGCAGTATTCATCATATGGCCAGATAGTTGGTGTCATATTTGCTGCTGTCTTTACAGGTTACAGTTACGATATGAGGACACTGAGGTACCTCTACATAGCAGCATTTCTATTCTATGTTATCTCTGCAGTGATGAGTTACATCCTCATACCCGAACCTAAGGGCAATATAAAGAGAGATGAGATTGATCTTAGAACATTCCGTGTTTTCGAAAAGATAAGATATTTCCCTTCACACATTCTGCACTTCAACCTTCATTTCAGGAATCTTGATGCAGACCTGAAGAAAATACTGGTAGGATTTTTCATAATGATGACAGGTTTCCAGCTTTTTTTCGTGGCTTTCCCTATACTCCTCAAGAATCTGGGTGTCAATAATACAGTATTCTTCCTTATATATCTTGGCAATTATGTATTTGCCGCAATAACATTCAATTTCTCAGGAGGTCTGAATGCAAAATTCGGGAACAAGAGGATGACCTTCCTGTCAGTTATGGCCAGGATATTCATATTCCCTTCAGTCATTCTTATCATTTCCCTGATACAGTCAAGGCCCCTGTTATTTATTCTGCTGCTGTTGATTTATTCAATCCTCGGCGCACTCTGGTCCTTTATATCAGTTGGTACTGCCACCCTTGTATCCAACCTTTCAAAACCTGAGGAAAGGGGGAGAGTCTCCGGGACATACAACGCCGTACAGAGTTTTGGAGTCGTGGTAGGTTCTGTGGCCACAGGAATAATTGTAAGCAAAGCGGGATACGATATAAATTTCATAATAGCATCCACAGTAACAGCAATCGGTCTCTTCATATTTATGGGAATCAAGGGGAGATGATTACTGCATCTTTGTGATTTTTCCGTTCCTGTATATGGGAATAATATCTGTTATACCCCTCTGGAGTGAGAATTCTATGTCTTTTTCAAGATTATGATTCTTCAATCTCTCCGCACCGTTCCCGCTTCTTGACATCTCAATGTTTATACTTATATCCGCCCCCGGCTCAAGTATGAGCTTGGATAGCGCATATGCAAATTCATTGTCCTCAGTTGCCTTACCACCCTTTATATTTGCAGGGAATATGTGAACTTCTCTGTTTCTGAGATATTTCGAAAGTGCATCAATATTCAGGAAAGATCCTATAAGTGCCCCTTCCCCTGCCTTCAGTATGGCATCGCTCCCATTGGTCGTCTTTATTGCCACTTTCCTGTCCTTAAGATCCAGGCCGAACGTTTCCGATGGAGAATTGCCATAATCGAACCCCTCTATTTTTTCTGTATTTTCCTCACCGAATATTATGTATCCCTCTTTCTTCAGCGAAAATGCTTCCTCATAGCTTTTAACGGGTATTACTTCTTCTGCTCCTTTGATGAACATCACTACTATATTTGTAGTTGCCCTGAATATATCTGCAACTACAGGAATACCATAAACATTCCTTATGTACTTTCCATCGGTTATCCTTATCATTCTATCATCTCCAGATCCACTTGGATACCCTCATTATTGAATGCCCTCCAGGAATCTATTTTGAATGGATAACCGACTATTATATGAATTTGACCGAATTTTGAAAATAAACTCTTGTCCTCATCACTCGGATATATAAGCCCGGAAGGATGTGAATGCACCGTTCCTACATAATTGAGATCTAATGGCCTCAGAAAAATCTGCATTATTGCACTGGTCTCTCCAGATATGGTCCCTGGAAGTAGTGCTATCTCATAAATCACGCCCCTCTTGGCCTTGAGGATTGCAGCAAATTCATTTGGAAGCGAGCTCTTGCTGCTCTCCATGATCAGTTCTATGACTCCCCTTCTTATCTTCATGGCATCTTTTCTCTCATATTCTTATAAAAATCTGAACTAAATCTCACAAATCTCGCAGGCCTCTCACTTTCCGTGAATGTTATCTCGTCATGATATCCAACTTCCATTGCTTCCTGACCATCCATGCTCATCTCAAGATTCTTGTTTTTATCTAGTATTTTCACCCTTATTGTGGATTCAGACGGAACAACAATGCTCCTGACATTCAGGCTGAAAGGTGCGATATGCGAGATTATGAGACCCTTCACCTTTGGATCGAGTATTGGACCACCTACGCTGAGGGAATAGGAAGTCGAACCAGTTGGAGTTGCTATTATTATTCCATCAGCCCTGATATTATGAATGAAATCATTGTCAAGATATATTCCAAACCACCTTATCTTGGAAGTTTTTATAGTTTTTATAACAACCTCATTTACGGAATCTGCCATCCTTCTTGAATTAAGGACTGTTTTTATCCTGGCTCTCTCCTCTATCTTGAACTCGCCCCTCATCAACCTGCTGAGGGCCTGCAGTGCATTATTGGGATTCACTTCAGAAAGGAAGCCCAAACTTCCAAGATTTACAGGTAGTATTGCTGCCTTTACCTTTTTCAGAGTCCAGAGAGCTGTCCCATCCCCTCCTACTGTGATTATTATTTCTGCATCCAGATCCTCTATATTTTCGCCATCCAGCTTCATCTCAGCCGCAGTTGACCTTTCCAGGATAATATCATTCCCCTCTGAAATGAGGTAGTCTCTGAGTGACGAAATAACATCTATGCATCTTGGACATTCAGGTCTGGATACGAATCCAATCTTCATTGAAGCATATCATCTCCGGTATTCTTAACAAATAATGTATTCCTTAATATATCTTTATTCCTTTCTATTATCTTATTAAAATGATGCACCAAAAATTGAAAATATAAAGGGATGATTATTGTCTGAAAATGAAGGAGAGGAATTTAGAGATAATCATAGCTTCGGCAATAATAGTTTCCGGGATAGTCATACGTCTTATCCCAAATATATTATACTATGCATGGGGCAATGATTATGGCATTTACTACTATCTGAGCCAATCATTTCTTACTGGAAAATCCTTGCTATATCCTCCTAATTCTCCCTGGGGAAATGATGGGTACCAGTATTTTCCAGTTACTTACATAATAGTTTTGGGAGTTCACTATATTCTAAATATCCCACTTAACGTTTCACTTAGCTATTCCATTCCCATACTTGGAGGTTTAACTCCTTTCCTTCTCTATCTTGTTTCTAGAGAACTGGGCTTCAACAGAATGATTTCAGCCCTTGCAGGATTTCTTCTAGTTGTGAATCCTGTTCAGGTTTACCAGACCTCACAGGCAAATTATCTTACAACTGGACATTTTTTCCTTCTTCTGAGCATATTGTTTTTTCTGAAATTTCATAAGAATCTAAAATATACCATTCCTCTTATAGTCTCGATAATTCTTCTTATTCTCAGTCACCAGCTGTCCACATATTTCTTCCTCATCTCTATTATTGGAATGGTAATATCTGTTAATCTTCTTAGCAACAAATGGAAAGATTATATTCTTTATGATTTTCTTATAATAGAATTTACAGGAACTGCAATGATTTCTTATCTCCTTCTGAGAATACCGTCAATGGTGGGCTTCTTCTCAAAGGCCCTGTTGGGTCTCGGATATGGTGGTGTCCTCGGGTTATTCTATGTATTATCAATAGTATTATTCTCAATTCTGCAGAAATGGGATAGCGATAAATTCAAGAAAAGGGTGGATAATTTTCTGGTGAAGTTGAAGTTAAATATTGATCCTACAAGGGATATCTATCTGACTGCTATTTCCACCATTTCCATCGTCATTATATTGCTTTTATTTATGGCAATAGGGTATGTTCCATCTTTCATAACATTAAGTGCTGTGATTATTTCTCTGCCATTTATACTATTTCTTGCTATCTCCGTTGTTGGCCTCAAATATTTCCTGACAGAGCGAAATATATCAGAGGTATTCGGCTGGTCTATGGCAATAATAGGATCTTTGCTCTACAGTATAATTTCTAAAAATACAGTTTTGCTTCCTGCAAGGCATTTTGAATATCTTGCAGGTCCATTTTCAATAATTTCTGCATATGTAGTAAGCAAATGGTATTTTCATTACAAGGAGAATGTATCAAGAAATTCCTATTCAGAGAATTTTGTCACGGATCAGGAGAGACTTCTCCCTTCACCTATCATTGATTCCGAAGGAAGATCATTCTTCTTTGTCAGAAGACAGGTGATACATTCAACTGGAAAGAGTTATACAATAAAGAAATCCATTGCTGTTGAGAATATTTTATTGATTGTCATAGTTTCAGTTGTTTTGTTGATGGGTGTTTTCAGCTATCCTATCACCTCAGACTTCATACCTTCACATACGGAAGCTCTCACTTTCCAGGATGAAGCAGTGATACAGTATCTTAACAGTACAGGGAACAGATCACTTTCTGTGGCCACCGATCACCAGATTGGAATACTCTTAAAATCCTACGGTTTCTCATCACCCTTCAACAATCTCTCTACCTTTTGGAATTGCACCAACTGGGCTCAGGCAATCTGGCAGATCTCTGGAGAAAATGGAAGCTACATGCCTGTGGGATATGTTCTTATCTCTACATATATGATTCAGTATGGCGTCTGGGGTTATAATGGATCAGACAATCCCAACCAGCCTCCCATTTATCTAAACGCTACAACATTCGGGAAATTCTTCAATCCTCCCTTTGGTTTGTTGTATGAAAATTCCTCTGCAACTCAAAATATTTCCAGTTATCTTTTTGCCGTCAACTGGACTTTTATCGACAATTATATGAATTCCAGGAATATGGGCAATCTCTCATATTTTGAAAAATTATATGAAAATAGAGAAAATTTAACTGATTCTATCCAACCTTCTCCCATTTCTCTAGTTTCTGAACAGATGAAAGGGTACTCCCTCTCTTTATCTCTTCTCTCACCCTGTTCTCCCTTTCCATCACATCAATTGCCCTGTTTGCTATTTCCTGTGCTTCCTCTTCTGGAATTACTACAACTCCAGAATAATCCGCGACCACATAATCTCCAGTTCTGATTTTGTGTCCATTGACCTCAATTTCGCCACCTATCTCCCCATACCCTTTCGGATCACCGGCATTTGACGCAACGTATCTTGAAAAAGCTGGAAACGGTATTTTCATTATGTCATCGAGGTCCCTTATGGCACCCCATATTATTACCCCCTTCAATTTCCTTGAAACAGCACTCCATGAGGCAAGTTCTCCCCACACGGCATCCTCCCCTCCGTCAGCATCTATGAAAAGAATATCGCCTTCCCTGGCTTTATCTATTGCCTCAACAGGTTTTGCCCAGTCCCCATTCACCGTTTTGACTGTAAGAACCCTTCCTGCAATCCTTGTACCCAATTGTATATGAGGAACAAGTCCGTGAATTGCACCTCCCCTGTGCATGGCGTCTGATACATTGCAGCTCGATACTTTCGATAGAGCATCCACTATCTCACTGCTTGAATATTTCTTGTAGAGATTGCTGATCTCTGGTTCCATGGTCTTAATGACCTTCTTAATGCTCCTGGTCTCTTCTGTGACATTAGGAGCTTTTATTATTGCTCCTCCCACTATCACAATGGAAGCACCTCTTTTAAGCACATCTGGAATGGATTGTTTGTTGAGTCCACCTGCTACCGCCACCGGTAGTTTGGTAGCCTTCACAACCCTTTCAAGTTCATCTAGTGGATTCTTTCCTATCATCTGCATATCTATTCCAATATGGACACAGAAATATTTCACCCCAAGTTTTTCCAGTTCCTTTACCCTCTCCTCCACATTTTCAACCTGGAGAAGGTCTATCATTATTTCCGCCCCATATTTCTTTCCAGCCTTTACAGCCTCCGTAATAGTTGGATTATCACTTATTCCAAGTATGGTAACTATCTGTGCACCACTCTTTGCAGCAAGCTCCGTTTCAAATCCTCCAACATCCGCTGTTTTCATGTCTGCTACTACAACCTTATCGGGGAAATTCCTCTTTATTTCCCTGATCGCGTTCATCCCTTCACTCTTGATTAGAGGGGTTCCAGCCTCTATCCAGTCAGCCCCCCCTTCAACAGCTTCCTTTGCAACCTGAAGAGCCCTGTGTAAATTCTCAAAATCCAAGGCCACCTGCAAAACTGGTTCCATTTTTTCACCAATTTAATATGCACAAATACTACATTAATTTTGGTTAATTTTTTAGAGCTAAGTTGTTTTTATGATTAAAACGCACATATACTCATCGACTAAAAAATTCCTTAAGTTTCAGAAAATGGATTTGTAATAATTTATATTGGTTCTCTTCAGCAAATTTCTTATATTTAAACTGTAACTTTACTTGATAATTTTTCTTCCAAGAAAAGAATGGCATTCAGCATCATTCTATTAAGTGGCATATTCATCCCATATTTTTCTCCCAATCTCACCAATTCTCCTGAGATGGATTCTATTTCGGTTCTTTTATTATTCATAATATCCTGCAGCATGCTGCTTACATTTTTTGAAGTTACCCTGCAAGTTTCATTAACGTCATTTTCCACATTGATATCATATCCCATTTTTTCCAAGAGTGTTTTATTCTCTGACGCCACTATTCTTGCAATTGACCAAAGATATGGATTCTCTAAGATAGAGCCATTTCTCACCTTGAATATGGCAGTGATTGGATTTATAACTGAATTTATAGCTGCCTTTCTGTATATTTCCTGAATTATATTATCACTCCACTCTGCATTAATTCCGCTATCACGGAACACGGATAAATCAAAATTTCCTTTTCCTCCAATCCTGAAATAACCTCTGCCAGTAATTTCAACTCTACCTTTCTCTATTCTTCTGCCGGCCCACGTAGTGACTGCAAAAAATTTCTCCATACCATCCCTTTCAATATTTATGTGTTTAAGGCCGTTCTGGATGAAAAGGACTTTCCCTTTTGGCTTATATTTATCTAGAGCATTTTCCAGATCGTAGGATTTAACCGCAATTATTGTCAGATCAGCTTCCCTCATCCTGCTTGATACCTGAATGGATACTTTTTCTTCCCTATCCTCATCAATTACTTTAATTTCAGAATATTTGTCAATATCCTCTTCTTTTACTATAAGTAAAACATCATTTTTCTTGTATAAATAATAGGAAAGAATAATACCCATTGCTCCCGGGCCTATGATATTGATTCTCATTGAACTGCTTCTCTGCCCATAGCATTTCTGCCCTGCAGAAATGCATTTTTGTTTATTTCCATGTATCTGGAACCAAATGATTCCTCGACTGCCTTCATTATGTTCTCTTCCTTCAGTTCAAGGGTTCCGGATGCGTAAAGTGCACCGAGCATCACCATATTCACGCTCTTCTTGCTTCCAAGTTTAAGGGCTATTTCATCTGCTTCTATCTTTATAACCTTGAATCTGGAAAGTATTTCATCTATTTCCTTTTCGGGATAATCCTGAGCGTTTCTTATTAATGTAATAGGATGTATTTTCCTCTCATTTATGATTATGATGCCGTCTTCCTTCATCTTACCTATATTTCTGACTGCCTCCATCTCCTCGAATGCCACAATAACATCAGCGCTGCCATTTGGAATTATTGCATTCCTGTAATTCCCAATTCTGAGATCAACAGATATTCTCCCGCCTCTCTGTGCCATTCCATGAAGTTCAGTCATCATGGCATTTTTCCCCTCAATCACAGCTGCCCTGCCAACTATATTAGATACGGTAATTACACCCTGTCCCCCTATACCTGCAAATACAATGCTTGTCACTGCTGTTTCACCTCTATAGCATTGAATGGACAGACAAGTGGTTCAGAGCAAACGGAACATCCGTCGCAAAGTTCCGGATCTATCTTAACCTTACCATCTTCTATATAGAAGGCGGCGCAGGCGAAATTCTTAACGCAATTATAGCATAATTTGCATTTATCCTGGTTGACCTCATAAACTTTAATTTCATCCTGCGGTTTCATCCTATCTGCTTCCAGAGCACAGTCCCTCTTGCTTATTATGACAGAAAGATCCTTTGAGTCGAGCGCTTTCTTGAATGTTGCAAGCGAATTATTGAGATCGTATGGATCCATCTCATAAATATTCTGGATACCTATAGCCTTTACAATATTCCTGATATCAACCTTTCTCATTCCCTCACTATGTTCAGGTGTTGGCTGTCCGCCGGTCATCGCGGTGGTTGAATTGTCCAAGATCACCAGGAGAAAATTATGATTATTGTGGTAAGCGTTTATCAGTGCTGGAATTCCAGCATGGAAAAATGTACTGTCACCTATAAAAGCAACGACCTTTCCATCCACATTGTATGTAAAACCATTTGCGGAACCCACAGATGATCCCATTGAAAGCAGGAAATCTCCAAGTGAGTAGGGTTCATAGTATCCCAGGGTATAGCATCCAATATCAGTAGGAGCAACAAAATCTTTAATTCCCTTCTGTCTCAGGGCAATTTTGGCAACATAGTACGTGGCCCTGTGAGGGCATCCTGGACATAAAGCTGGAGGTCTCTGAGGCATTTCATAATTCTTTACTTTATCCTTGTAATCAATCCCGAATATTCCCGCGAGTATTTCGGATACACGATCAACATTCATCTCATATGATTCCGGTACCTTCCCATTCAATTTTCCATATACATCTTTATCAATGTGTTTTATGGCCATCCAAGATAGTACCTGTTCTTCTATTAGCGGTCCACCTTCCTCTATGAATATGACCTTTTGAGAATCAATTATCTCCTTTTCAATTGCTTCCATATCAAGTGGGAAGCTCGCACCTATTTTCATTACCCTGAATTTCTTCCCTATACTCTGCTCCGCTTCCTGGATGTAATTAAAAGAGGAACCTGAAGTTATGATCAGGTCGCTTCCTTCTCCCTCAGCTTTGTTGAACATATTTGAATATCCTTTCTTAACGAAAAGATCGAGTCTTTCTCTTATCTTCCTCTGCGCTGCATAAGCATTCTCAGGAAGGAGAACGAGTGAGGATGGATCTCTAATAAATTTACCCTTGCTTTTCTCCCTGATTTTAGAAAATTTCACAGGGGCCCTGACATGAGAGACCCTTGTAACACTCCTTATTAAGACTGGATGCCTTATTTCCTCAGAAATGTCAAATGCTTGGACGATAAAATCCTTCAGTTCCTGAGGACTTGACGGTTCAATCACAATCATTTTGGCAAATTTTCCAAGGAACCTGTTATCCTGTTCGTTCTGGGAAGAATGCATGGAAGGATCGTCCGCTGATAATATGACCATACCGCTCTTCACTCCAGTACCTGCCAGGGATACAAATGAATCCATTGCAACATTAAGGCCAACATGTTTCATGAAGACGAATGATCTCTCACCTGATTCTGAAGCGGCAGCTGCAACTTCCAGGGCAACTTTCTCATTTGTAGAGAACTCGAACTTAATTCCCATCTTACCTGAAATTCTGTAGAGAATATCCCCGATTTCAGAGCTTGGAGTGCCTGGATATGTGGCAGCGACGCCAACTCCCGCTTCATACAATCCCCTAACCACAGCCTCATTTCCGAGCAGAAACTGTACTTCTCCTTCCTTCCCCAGAAGTATTTCTTCTTTCAAATTCAATTACCTTCCTTTTTAAGCAGGATTTCCCATCTCTCATTCACAAAATTCTGTATTTCCTTGATTTCGTCCTCTTTCAGGTGTGCAAATCTTCCCTGGATTTTCAAATATTCCTCAACAGGTACAAATTTGTTTGTCTTGTATAGATTGAATTTCCCGTTCATATATTCATAGAGGGGGAAAACCCTTGTTTCAACTGCGAGTCTTGAAACCTTTATTGTATCCTCAGAATTATGATACCATCCTGGTGGGCATGGCGACAGGATCTGTATGAATTTTGGACCTTTTATTTCCTTTGCATTCTTTACCTTCCTTATAAGATCCTCTGGGAAGGCTACAGATGCAGTTGCGACATAAGGTACCCCCTGAGCCATCATGATGTCCGCAACAACCTTCTTTTTCTCTTTCTTGAACGTTCTGTCCTTTCCTATAGGTGTGGTTGTTGTCCAGGCACCGAACGGTGTACTTCCGCTCCTCTGAATTCCAGTGTTCATATATGCTTCATTGTCATACATGATATAGAAAACATTGTGCCCTCTCTCCATTGCAGCACTTAAAGCCTGTAGACCTATGTCCGCTGTACCACCATCACCCGCAAATCCAACAACGTTGTAATCTTCCTTCCCCTCAATATCCAGACCTTCCCTGATTCCGGATATTGATGCTCCAGTTGCGGCAAATGGAGTATAGACCATAGGTACCTTTAATACTTCTGCAGGATAATTTCCGGGTATGACAGCCCAGCAAGATGCGGGAACTGACACAACTGTTTTTTCACCTAGAGCCTTCAATACATATCTCATGGCAAGGACTGCACCGCATCCCGCACAGGCAGCATGACCTGACATCATTAATTCTTGCTTAGGAATTGATGTTGGCATTTTATTTACCCCCCACATTAATCCATTCCATAGAATCCTCTCCTTCCATCAGACCCTCATACATCTTCTCATAATCCTTTACCCTGATATCTCTTCCACCGAGGCCTATTACATAGTTCTTGATTGGTATGTCTGTTTTATTATAAAGTGATGTTACCACATCTTCATAGACCGCTCCCCTCTGACCGAAGGTTATGCTTCTGTCCAGAACTCCCAGACCCTTGAGACCCTTTATAGATTTCAGTATCTCTTCTGCAGGGAATGGCCTATAGAAAAGTATCCTGATCAGGCCCACTTTCATGCCTTTTTCCCTCAATTTCCTCACAGTATATTTTCCTGTTGAAGACATGCTTCCCATAGTGATCAGGGCATAATCAGCATCTTCCATCATGAAATTCTCGATGAGGCCCGGAAAATCAGCGTTGAACTTTTCGTTGAATTTCTTTGTTTCTTCCTTCACAACTTCAATGGCTCTGTACATTGAATCCCTCATATCCTTCTTGAGTTCCATGAATGGGCCGTCTGGGGGCATCAATGATCCATATCCCAACGGATTCTTTAGATCTATGCTGAATGGAAGATTTAGATCCCCGATGTAATCATACGCATCGCTCTCATCCCTTATTATAACTGGTTCGGATGTGTGGGATAATGTAAATGCATCCTGCATACTCATTATTGGCAGCATTACATTCTTGTTTTCTGCCACTTTGTATCCTAAAAGTATACTATCCATTGCTTCCTGGTTGGATTCACAGTAAACCTGCATCCATCCAGTATCCCTTTGAGTGATGCTGTCCGTCTGGTCCGCCCATATGTTCCATGGTGGTCCTATGGCCCTATTCACAACAGCCATTAGTACTGGCAACCTTGAGCCGGCTACCCAATGGAGCATCTCGTGCATATAGAGTACTCCATGTGAAGATGATGCAGTAAAAGATCTAATCCCTGTCATTTCACTCGTCATCGTTGAAGCCATTGCACTGTGTTCACTTTCCACTTCTATGAATTTAGCATTTATCTTGTTGTTGGCAACCATTTCCGCCAATTTCTCGACAATAGCTGTCTGTGGCGTGATGGGGTATGCTGAGATGAATTTCACCCTCGCAAGCTTTACACCGGTTGCTACGGCCTCGTTCCCAGTCATTATCTCCCTGGTAACGTTCTGCGCTTTCATTTATCCTCACCCTCTCTGACCATTTCAATTGCATCAAATGGGCATTCATTTGCACAGATTCCACACCCTTTGCAATGATCATAATCTATGAATGGTGCCTCCATCTTCTTTATTCTATCTGCAGGAGCTTCATAGTCAGGATTTTCATTTATATCTATTGCAACATCTGGACAGAATTTCCAGCATATCATGCATCTTGTACATTTTGAATAATCTATAACTGGCTTTGATGTTCTCCAAGAGGATGTCTTTATATTTGTAGTAGGGTAATATGCAGTAGGAGTCATAACCATTTAAACCACCTCTACTTCTTCATAAGCTTCCTCTATGGCATTTACATTTTCATTTATTTTAGATGGGGATATATCCCTTACAGCGCTCTTCATAGAATCAACTGACACTATTCCGCTGACCTTTGAGAATGCTCCCAGTATGGCCGTATTGACTATAGGGTGAGATGGATCGCCCAGATGATTTTTCAATGCGATGCTCGTCGCATCAACGTACGCTACCTTGAAACCGTTATTACTTTCAAAATCTCCCTGCTTTCCGTTTATCAAGACTAATCCGTGCGGTTTCAACCCCTCTGTGACATTCACCAACTTCAACAGAGATTTATCAAGGAGGATAACAGCATCTGGCTCGTATATCTGGCTTCTGAGTTCTATCTTGACATTATCAATTCTTGTGAAAGCAGTTACGGGTGCACCTCTTCTTTCTGTTCCATAAAAAGGAAATGTTGTTACCCATTTGTTCTCCTTAAAAGCAGCCATAGCCAACATCTTGGATGCAGTTACAGCTCCCTGTCCACCTCTTCCGTGGAACCGGATTTCATACATTCCTTACACCGTTCCGAAATCGCAAGATCGTATAAAAGGTTATTTGGAATAACCGTTGGGAAAATCAATATTAACCAGATTTATAATATGAGAAATAGATGGATTTACGCGTTTTCATGGAGGAAATAATCAAGAGGATGGGTTACAGAGCATATCCGGGATATCCACAGGAATATATCTGGATAGATCATGGTGATAATACAGGGGAAGTAATTTTCCTAATGGAAGATAATGATCTTGAAAAATTAAGGGAATTCTATTCATCCACTGTAAAATATCCTGGAGAAAAATATGTTTTCATACTCATTGATGATGACAGGGAAATACTCTCTTATTGCAAGAGCAAGGGTCTGATAGGAATTAGAAAGGATACCGTTGCCTCACTTGTGGGAAGAAGCATAATAGATATGCATCTCAGTAGAGGAAAGAGAGAGACTGTTGAGAAGAATGAAGAGGATGATTCCATTTACGTATATCTTGAGGAAGGCAATAATCCAAAATTCATTAAACCAACTATAACGGGTGAAGATGTTTCAAAGGCAATTGGTTTAAAGGCAGATCTCATTTTTGTACCTTATTATTTCTTTTCCTATTCCTTGGACGTTCTAGAAGGTGGATTATACGAAAAAAAAGAGGGAATACTGATGGTGAATTCTGTCAACGGAAATGTAAGTGAATCGATTAACGGCTATGAAGTAATAGATAAATGGCCAATGAAATACAAGGAATTTGAGCCAAAGTGGGAGGTGAATTCATCAATTGAAAAAATAAGAAGATGGATTCAGGAAAATATGGAAAGGGAAATTATGGTAGAGGAAGAATCCAAATTTTTCATAATCTTTTCAAGGAAGAAAGTGAAGCCTCTTGATGATACCATCAAGATAAAATATAACAGCACATATCTCTATCCTGTATACACTTCCTCAACGCTTGTAATGGATGGATTTACCGGTGAAATAAAATCAGTGACTGATTTCATATGAATTCCGTAATATGTTAAAAATTGCATACTTCCCAATTGTGTTCGGAGTCATTATTTAAAGTTCTGGAAAATATTTTTCGACGTTGGGGGAAGAATAATCAAATTTAATGAAAAAAGATAATAATCAGTTTATTATAATGATTTGGATTCCCATGCAAGAGGCCAGTGGCTCAGATTTAAAATTCATTATAAATTATGTGAAGGGTAAGAGAGGAATGGTAGGGATAAAAGCAATGCTCAAGAACATTAATTCTGGATCTGTGCTTTTATCTGATATTGATGAGATAGGATCTACCGCAAGCTATTCCGAAGATATCTATAAGAAAATTATAGAGGCTGCAGCTGTGGCACTTGGCGGAGATTTGAACACAAGGCTGAACCAGATAGGATATGCGCTCGGCGACAGAGCTAAAATGACAAGATTTGTGGCAAAATTATCAACTGCAAAACAGGTTATAAAGATACTGGAAGACAGATTGATCACTGAAATTCCTTATGTTAAATCTTCACTCCAGGAAATTTCAAAGCATATAATAATACTGAGAGTTACTGCAAGAAAGAACGGGGAGAATTTCCTTCAGGTTGCAGATGGTTACATTTCTGCTGTTCTTGACCAGCTCAATAAGTCCATGACAGTTTCTGAAAAAAAGATTGACAAGAATGAGCTTGTTTATAAATTTACACTGGGTGAGAAGGATCAAGAATGAGCGTCCTGAAATCTTCGATGACTGGTAAAATTCTTGTTCTCACTATAAACAGACCTGAAAAGAAGAATTCACTTACCATGGAAGTTGTAGAGGAAATAGATAAAGCCCTGAATGAAAATAGAGGATATAGAGTCATACTTATCAAGGGTGAGGGAGGATTTTTCTCTGCTGGAGCAGACGTTTCAATATTCACAAATCTCTCAGGAAATGATGCAGAATCTTTTTCTAGAAGAGGCAATGAAATAATGGATAGAATACAGAATAGTGATGCAATATCAATAG
>ERZ1669251.146-NODE-146-length-25705-cov-6.414152_pt1 | contig 25705 bp, 29 predicted proteins | sample MGYA00579294_ERZ1669251 | MGnify/ENA primary metagenome ERZ1669251 (study PRJEB41166, sample SAMN08046056) | hot springs metagenome | biome: hot spring; feature: acid hot spring; material: thermophilic sediment; isolation source: thermophilic sediment from acid...
ATTCATTAACTGTCACATTATAGCTCTTAACAATATCATTATTTTCAGCATAGTGTTCTAATATGTAAAGTACTATTTCCTTTAATGATGTTGAATAGTAAAGATCAGTATCACCACTGGGAATTGAATGAGTAGCATAGACTGTAACACCATTAATGACTAACACATAAAAATCATACTCACCATATACCATGATTTCCTTATTCCCGTATTTTACTACGGGAATAAGTTTATTATTCATAGCCACCTGCATAACTACCTATACGTTACTGGGGTTTTTAAGCTTTACCCCATTCAAGCAATGACAGAAAAATGATAATGGAAAAAAGTATAATACAGTATATAATTAGTAGTTTAGTAATTTTCAGTAATTGAAAGGTAGTGACTTGAGTCAGGCCGGTGGTACTGACTCAAGGTATTTTTTCTTTCAATTTTTTCATTGGGTTAATGGTAATGATAGGAATTGAATTATAATGATAATGGTAGTAATGATTTAATGGTTAATGTAATGTGTTTATTGTGGTGTTTATGATTATATTGTGATGGTTATGGTTAGCTTAGTATTGTATTGTATTACATTGCTTATGTTATTTAGTTCATATAGTCTCTATATACTTTATTGTTAATTAGTTAACCATTAAATAGTTAATTGTGATTTTCATTTTTGTTTTTTTCTCTATGTAAATAAATGAATAATTAATAGTAAAGCTTAATCAATAATGAGGCCATGGTTTTTCATTACCATGTGGTAAGATAACTATAATTAACTATATAGATTTTAAATTATAATGGTGTTAGTATAGAATTATTGGTAATGCTAAAAATCTTATGGTAATAGTAATAAGTTAATGGTATTAGTAAGAATATTATGGTAATAGTATAATATTCATGGTAATAGTAAAAATATTATGGTTGGTCTATGAAATTGATGGTTATAGTAATAAACTTATGGTAATTGTAAATAATTTATAGACCTAGCGTATTATTATTTACCTTATGGTAATGTTTTTAGGCTTAGTATGTGGTTTTTTACTTTATGGTTATTCTATATATTTTTTGGTTTATATTTTTACTTTATGGTTATTGTATGTAATTGATGGTTATGGTAAAGTTATTATGGTTTATTTAGTATTGTAATGGTTATTGGTATTGTGGTATTGTGAATATCTTATTTGTTTTTTACGTTATTGTGTTATTTTTCTGATTTTACTGGTTTTTTATAGTTTATTGTATTCTATATTGGTATTTATGGTTTGTTATGATAATTCATGAGGCATTAATGACTAATGCATATGAGACATGTGTTAGTGGTGAAACAATATGTTTAAATTAACGTAGTGTGCACTTAAGGTGGGTGGGGTTTAGTGGGTGGTTCAGTTAGTCATAGTGCAATTGTGACGCTAACGGTTAAAATGCGTCAGGCAATTGATAAGTTAAAGACAAGTAACAGTAATGTAACTGTGACGTCAATTATTAAGTCATCTTTGATTACTTTATTTATTGTTAATCATGTTAAGAGTGTTGACGTGATTAAGCGTATTGCTGACGTGATTGGTTTACTTGATAAGCTTGATGGTGACTTGGGTCAGCCGCTCATGGTGTTTGCATTAATTTCAGCATTGAGGGAATTAATGATTAAGGATGAAAGGTTTAGTGAGGCCTCGAAGTTACTTTACGCTGATGAGCTCGCTAGGCATATTGAGGAGTATATCCGTTACGGTTCAGGTAACCTGGAGTTAATACTTCAGTTAGCGAGTGATGCTGGGTCTATTGTATCTATGCGTATTAATGATGAGCGTGGTTCTAATAATACGCATGTGGATGCGTCAATACGTAAGAGTAGTAGTAATGATGGTGATTTAAGTAGGGATGTGGTTATTTGTGCATGGACTAATTCATGCAGTGATGACACTAATACTTAAAAACTCACTCACAGTAGTACTGAATAATATGAGTAGTAACTCACTCACGACTGAGGATCATAAAACAATGAGTGAGGATATGATTCTCAGGGTTCTATTTAATGTGATTAAAGATAAGATTAATCATGGATTCGGTAACGTCATTACTATTAAATACACTGACTTAGTTAGAGCAATTATTAATGAAAATAAGATTAATGTTAAGCATAGTGAACGTGAGATTATCCCACTTAAGACCTATGGTCATGTAGTTAGGGTTCTTGAGGACATGGGTTTAATTACATTGGATAAAAAGACGACGTACTCAATAATAAGGATAAATAAGCTTAATCCACTGTGGCTAAGTATAATGAATAATGATGGTGATGAAATTATTGAGAAGGTGAGTAAACGCATTAAGGATGAGTCACGCATTAGGCTACGTAAGGACGTGGTGGATGGAATTAAGACTATTATTAATAATGGTGATGCAGATAATCATAAGACAATTGAGGGTTACGTTAATTATCTCTTACGTTCATACATTAAGCATTACATGAGGCTACGTAGTGATAAAGCAATTATGCATGAGAATCGTTACTACACTGTTAAATGCGACAAGTGCGGCTACGTGGTTGCTAGGGTTCATTCTAAATCATTATTCACCGTGAGACGCTTATTTAATTCTATTCACTGCCCGCAATGTGGAAGCATGGTTTTCACAGCAGTACCCGATGGTAGTTATTAATAATTCCTTATTTAAAGAATAATGTTTTTAACTCACTCATTTAATGATTAACTATGAGGAAACTTAAAACAATCACACTTAAACGTAATGTAATGTGCCCAGTGTGCAATAGGTATGGTACATTGAAGGCTTACGTATACCCATCTTCAATCCGAATTGTAGTGCAGCATATTGAGGAATATAAACGGACTGAACATGCAGTAATGGTTATTAAACTTAAGTTGAGGGAACCATTGGATACTGAAATTCTTACTACAGTTATTAGTAACTTACCCTATGTTTTATCATCTTGGTATATCAATACCCATGACTCATTCCTACCAATAATCTAATCAATAACCCTAATGACACTGGAGACTACTCTACTCTCCCCCGCTCTCTGCACTGCGAGAGTGCTCTCTAAGGCGGCCTTTGTGCAAAAATTGTGCATAGAATTTTCACCATCATACATAAAATGATCCTTTTACTTTATTATGAATTATCTTTAAAAGGGTTGAATTAGTATTAGTATAGGTTACGGTAAGACTAAGTCTTGTGCAAAAATTGTGCATACATGGTTTTTCCCATATATACGAGTGAACTTTACCATGACTTAATCATGATATTTAGTAAGTGTGAATTATTTATTTGATTATGTGATTATAAAACTGTATTGATCGGTACACTTTGGTACATCTTATTTAAACTTTTCGGTACCCGGGCTAAGTGAGTGAGAGAGGGGGGTAAGGGGACTGCTAAGGTGTGCTGCAGTGGTTTATTTTACAGGTGAGCAATTAAAAGGGTAGAATGTTATCATTAGGGAATGGTGTATTTTCAGTGTAGGGTTTTAAAGGGTTGAATTAATTCAACCCAATGATTAAAAATAATGGGAGTTAAATTAACTAATGCTTATATTATACTCTAATTAATTAACTTAGTTAATGAGCAATACATTAAGTATCCGTGGGGTAACCACGCCCCGTTTAACCACACGGGACGTGGCTAAGTTACGGGGGGGTATTGTAACCCCAGTGGTAAAATGCATGAGTGTATTTAAAAAACTATTGGTGGTTTACTATGCGTAGGAGAAATAATATAGATAATGCTAGGCTGCATGCAATGATTCCAAGGGATCTTTACGTTGAATTACGTAAGATTGCTAACCATAATCACGTTAGCATGAGGGATATTATTGTTGAGGCGTTAAGCATGTATATTAAGCTTAATGAAAGTAAGATTAACATTACTACGTTAATGACTATGATAAGTAATTTAAATAGGATTAGTCAATCATCATTAATTAATGTTAATGTTAGTGGTGGTAACGTTAACATTACTAATGAGATTAATGAGGTTAAGAACGCAATCAATCAATTAACGAACATTATTAGTAATAATACGGTTAACATCACATACATTAGGTTACCAACAACGTCACGTAATAAGTTAATCCGTAATATTAATGCAGTCACAGGCGTGCTGCAGCATGTGGTTGGTAACGCAGTATTCGATAGGCGTAATCTTGATTCTGCATTATTCGGGTTATCTAAGTTCTTTGAAAAGAAGGTTAAGGAAGTTGAGGAAATAATGAAGGAACTTGAAAAGCAGTATAAGATGGATTTCGATAGCATAATAACCCGTGCACCGGCTTCTGAACGGCCATTACTTGAGATGCTTGAGCAATTGTATAATGTGCTTAATGATATTTTAACATACATTACAATGCCTCCGCAATTACGCAGCACTGCACATAGGGACAGGTTATTCAATAAAATTAGTAGTTATATTAAGCAATCAAGCGATGGGGTGATTAAGTGACTACCCTGAGGACTATCCTTAAGCTTATTGAGAAAGCAAACATTGATAATAACGTTAAGTTAATCATGATTGATCAAGTTAAGACATTGACTGAGCTATACGTTAATGGTGAAATACCACCATCAGTTTACGCATCAATGATGATGGATGTATTGAGGAGACTAAGCATTGAGTTAACTGATGGTGGTGGTTCAAGGCGTCTTGAGGTTATTAATGATGAGGTGATTAATGATACTGAAGAATTAGTTAAAGTTAAAGATAAGGTGGTTAAGGATGAACGCATGAATCCTATTAATGATGAGTATGATGGTTACAGTAAATTAAAGAGAATCAATAAACTAATGGGATGGGGTTAAACGTAATATTTATAAGTATTCAGTAGTCTATTAATTATGCGTATGCGTGATCATATTGGCTTAATATCAGCATTTATAGCATTAGCAGTAGTATTAGTCATAGCATGGGATATTCCAAGCATGCTAAGGTACACTCCTGATGAAGCTGGATTCTACTACTCAATAATGCTTTACCTCACCATAATGGTTATTTTCACGGTACCAATGCTACTACTGCTCATTACTGTTCACCAAGACACCACTGATCCAGTTAGAATAGCGTTACGGCAAGTGCTGGTTAGGATGGCGTTACAGGATAGGAAACTTAACATTAATAAGATTGCGACTAAACAATACACTAACACGTTAATTAACTATGGTGTGGTTAAGCAAGTTAAGCCACCGTTCTGGTACCGTGTCTCACATGGTATATCCCATGTACCGGATAAGTTTAAGCCCGTTGTTGTTAAGGTTAAGAATAAGAATTATAGGAAACATGTAGTTACCTAGTGTGTGATGGCGAAAAACTTATTAAACATTAATTATAATCATGCGTTATGTCAGAATTCTACGCAATGCCTAGCATTTACGTGAAGTATAAGAATCAGAAACTGGATTTTGACTGTGTAATACCGGTTGATGTTAATAATAGTAAAGTCATATTAACTACGGATTACTGTAATATCCGTAAGGGTTCCCGTAATGATGTTAAGTCATTCCTACAGCAATTCTTTACCCAAGCCGGGGTAAGGTTTTAGTAAACGATTAATTAATTAACCATTAAATAATACTGCATATTAATGAGAGTTAGGATACATGATTTTGCGAATAAGATACTGATTGAGCTTGATTGTCCAATACCTGTATTGTATGCTACTGAACCAATTCCATGTAAACTAATAGCATCAAGCACTGAGATTGAGGTTAAGCGTAGTTTACTTGAACGCATATTCCCTTTCATTAAACCCAAGGTAATGGTGGTTGCTAATCAAGGATTCTACATTAAGGTTAGTGATGAGAAAAGCCTTGATATTTACGCATTAGTTAAGATAAATAAAGAATCAATAGAATTATCACCTAACCCACTTATTGATAATTGGACTATTTTTAATGATTACTCAAGTTTCATTCAATACGTTAGTAATGTCCTTAACGATAACGTTAACTACATTGTAAAGGTACTGAATAGTAAGTACTCCGCAATAATTGATACACTGAAGAATAATGCAGAAGCGGTAACTGAACTAGCGGGCGTATTATCAACAGCAGCCTCATATAACGTTGATGTGGCTAGGTTAACCAACTCAGTACTCAGTAAACTAGGTCTCAGTATCCAAGACCTAATAAGCATTATTAATAATGAGTTAACTAAGACCCGTCAACTCCAGGATCAGTTACGCACACTCCAGGCATTCATGGCGTCAAGGGCTATTCCTCAACCAATAACCCCAGTAACACCAACCCCGGCTACTGAGACTACTAATGCACCTCAAGCACAGGGTGGTTAACGTGGGTACTGAACCGTTAATTTACTCACTAAGTATAATACGTTACATTATTGATAATTTCGTATCGGCATCACTTAGGCAATTGATTGATGAGTCACGTAATTTTATTTACTTTGATGGTGATAATATAACATTCGTGGGTACATTATACACACCTACACGTATTAGGAATATCTATAATGTTAGGCAATTAATGGATTTCTCAATGGTTTATAATAAGGCTAAGCACGTGGGTGCTAGGCTAGAGCACATTATGAATATTATGTATGATCAGACTGCTGAGTGGGCATTATTCGTGGATGCATTCTGCCCAGCATTAAGTGGTACCGATGCAGCAATATGTGTTATTCAGCATCAGCTTGATGTTGCTGCGTCATACTGTAAAAAGAGTACTCAAAAGAACATTGATGTAAACGTTATTTTTTCAGATAATGAATTAGCGAAATGCGTTGACGTGACGTTGAGTCAAATTAACATGTTGATTGACATTGATTTACTCGCATTAATTGAAACAATGTATGATTACGCCACTTCAGCATTCGCAATAATTAAGCGTGCTAATGTTGACCGTCACTTAATCCTACCTGTTGAATCCAAGGTTAATGAGGCTAGGTTTTGGTTACATGACATATTTAGTAAGGTTAGTGGTGGCGTTATTCTACTAGCACCGTATGATGTGTTATCACGTATAACGTCAGTTTACATAGCATCAAGCACAGCAATAGAGATCGTGCATAGTTTACTAAAGCCCTCATGAAAAAGCTTATTAAACACTAGTTTCTTATAGATTCTAAGTGAGGAATGTATGTCTATGAACCCTCAGGCAATACAGGGTGGTGGATTACTCCAGGCAATACAAGCTAAGTATTATGAAAAGCAGCCGGCTGGATTCTGCCAGTTCCTCGCATCCATAGGTGCTGTGCCAAGCGTTGAAGCATGCATAAACCCAATGAGGTCTTACCTAGAGGCTAAGAATGCAATGAATAAGTGGGTACTTGGGCTACAGGGCTTTGGTAGAGTACTCCAAACTGGAATGGCTACACCATATACAAGGTAGGTAGTTTGGTGATTTAACCGTGGCAACGCTTATACTACGTGTTAAAAACCCGCAGGGACTAGAGTGTGAACAATTATCCAATTTAGCTGGGTTACTTAGGTACTCCTGTGAAATTAAAGGTAACCAGAGGGCATGTGATGACTTAAGGAGAATTGAGGCTATAGCTAAGAATAAGGGTTGTGCAATATAGTGGTTTAATCTAGTTAAAACATTGTTTTTAAATCTTTTTAAACGATACAATTATTTAAATTAATAGTCCACTTAAACCATGGGTGGGTTATCGGTAATTGGAAAGGCAATAATTGCAGTACTACTAGTGATTGTAATACTACCACTCATTATAGTGATTAGTGCATTAGTTGAACCATTATGGTACGCAATATTTAATGCCACATTATCAACACTGGGGTCTAGTAACCCGTTAACAATAATAGTGTATTACATCTACTTATACACTAAGTGGTGCGTATTAGTGCTTCAGCAAGCCGGCATAAGAATACCAATGGTGGTTAAATGAGTACACCATGTGGTGCTGATCCAGGTCTATACGTTATTGCGTTTTGGGATTGTCCCGCATGCCATAGGCTAATTGATAGTCTCCACTTCAGATTAATGCTTAGATACATTCAACAATATAGGGCTAGGAACATTACGTATAAGGTGATAATAATACCCAGGATAATACCTGGTTTAAACACGTATGAGTATCAGCTTGATGACTTCGATAACTGTATGGCGTATTGGGCATTAGCATCAGCACACATACCAGGTGTAGGTGCATTTAACACTACCTTAACTTATGAATTATGGTCTCAGGCTACATATCGTTCACCAATTCTGGTCATTATACCGATTAAGCGTAGGCAGCAGACTGTTGACGCATACATTGTTCCTCATGAAATCGTTGCATTATTACTATCGAATAATCGTAATGACGTGAGGTTTGGGATTGACTGGATACTAACGCATCTCATTGGTAAGTCATACGTATTATCATCACTTGAGTACCCTGAGTTATCACGTTCAAAATCAAGGAAACGTAAGAGGTGATTACATTGGTTACTTCACTTAATTGCAATAAGGTTAAGTTCACTATAGGTAACGTTATTGAGATAACTATCGCTAATAAGTCATGCTTCTGCAATAATCTTAACATTAATGTCCGTGAAACACGCTGCTTAATTGAGTACATTAAATTCATACTGCTTGTATCAGATGTATCAACGAGACTATACATGCTTCGTAACATAACTAAGAGTGAAATAAATAAAATAATTGATGTACTTGGGTTACTTGATGGTTCATACAATACATCAAGATCAATAGTATCAACTGCATTACGTGAATACAATAGGTTAATTAATTATAATAACTTCATTGAGTTGGTGAATACGTATAATAGGTTCATCATTGACGTTAGGATTCTTCATTAAAGTTTATTAAACACACGTAGATATTGTCAATAATGGAATGGCGTAAATCAGGTGTTATCCAAACAATAATCTACTTTATATCACTCATGCTAGTGATTAGTCTCATAGTAACCACATGTGGTTTAAACCCTGCTACAATAGCATTATTATTGATTAATATAGGTTTACTAGTAAATAGTGTAACCGAAATGACACGGGTAGATTAAAAGCTTATTAAACGCATGGTTATTTGAATAAGCATATGGCATCCACATTTTGGAAAATAGTAGTACCAACCATACTAGTGCTAGCGGGGTTCATAATAGCCATAGTGCTGCCTCATGAACCATACCCACTGATAGGCTTAATAACTGCCGCAGTAGGTGGTGCATTATTCTACGCCACTCCAGTATCCACTGCTTCCACTACTGCATCAAAGCGTACAAAGGGTGGTGCAAAGGGTGGTGAGGGTGCTTAGGCTAAGTCCAATCTTATCACTAACATCAGCTGGATTAAGCGTAGTGTTAGTGTACTCGTATTTAACCATGATAACTAGGCCATTACTACAGGTATCACCTGGTTCAATAGGTTACGCTGTCTTCTATCCGTTCCTATCATTAATATGGATAGCGTTCTTCTACATAGTGGTTGCGTCAGTAATAGCATCAGGCATTGAGTTAGCAACCAGTGGCGTGGGTAGGGTATTGACATTTTTTGGTTTACCAATACCCACCACGTCGGCACAGAGAGCGTTTGGATCCATGTTTACCGCCATTATGGCATACTTAATAGTGCAAAATGTCTTATCCATAGCATTCGGGTGTACTGCAGCCCCAACTGGCATAGCATGCCCGGTACCAACATCATTTCTACTGTTCCCTAATCCGCTGAACTTCAGTAACCTTGAGGTTTACCCATTCGTTTCAATACCGGTTGCCACTGCAGTGTATTATGTTGCAGTATTGATTAAAGCCACAGTAACTCACATTGTTGAGATATAGATGCGTGATTAGTAATGAATGAGTTCATTAAATTATTCGTTATTTCAGCAATGTTAATATCGGTAGTATCATCAATAATTGCCGTAATATTGTATATTCATGAGGAAAAGCGATTCACTGGTGCAGTTAAACCATCCACTGTGGCACAGGCAATAGCATCAATATCATCATACGTGTTCTCAGCATTATGGTTCTCAACATTCATAATTGTGTTATTCTCAACTGACGTAATGTGGAATATAGCATTAGTTTCACTTACATTTGCGGTTGCATCACTACTAATCGGTAGGTACGCTACTGGTCGTAAGGCATTATTAGCATACATTGACTTCCTCATTGGGCCAATTGCATTATACTTACTAACCAGTAACGTGTACTTATCAGTGTTAATGTCAATGGTTGAAATAACTATACTTGCGATAGTTAGTTTAGGCATTTATGAAACTAAGCCTGAGGAAACCGAGGACTGGTATGAGCTCTGACGCAATTAAAAGATTATTAAACACTTGTTTTATCTAACACAATATGGAGCATCCATCCCAGTTACCACACGATACAGTGTATAATCCATGGTTCCCACATAACATGGTGCATCTTATACTGTGGGTTGAAATAGTTGCAATGTTTTACGTTGCATCAACGTTAATTGGCCCAATAAGTGGTGTACCATCAATATTAGCGTCACCTTACGTTGAGGGCTTAGTTCTTGCTGCTGTATCAGTACCATTCATATTGTCAATTAGCCTAATAGGAGGCATAGTATGGTATAATGATGACTACTGGTTCAGTGACATGTATAACACGAGATTATCATTCCTACCATCAATTATGTTAATCATGTTCCCCATAGCATTCGTAATAACGTATAATTCTTCGATAGGAATGTATGCAGTAGGATTACCATTGCTACTTCTGGTCTTCGTCTTCGTTGCACTTGATTTTAAACCACGTTTAACTGGCCCATCTGCAGTAAAGGGTGGTGTATTCTGGGCTTCACTGGTTGCATTAGTAATGTTACTATTGAGTATGCCAATATTCTTCCTTAATCAACCAATTCAAAGTCTACTTAACCCATTGATTGGTTTAAATAAACGCATAGTGTTCACTACAATACTACCACTCTATATGCTAACCACCACTACATCTCCATCATTCGCTAATTCAGCCTTTATGATACCTATATTAGTGTTTACTGCATTCGTAGTGGGCTTCGCAGAGGAGGTGATTTCCAGGGTTGCTATACCATACATTTCAGCATCATCAGATACTGCACCATGGTATGGTGCTACGCTCGCTAATACTGTATTCGTGTCGCTACATAGTATACCCGTTACTGTGTATATTGTTCAGAATGCAGCGTTACTTAATTTAACTACCCAGGACATTGTTGAATCAGTGTTCGCAAATATTGTGATACTATCATTATTATCATTATTCCTACTGTACGTGTTCGCAAAGACGGGTGACTACGTTACTAGTGCTGTGGCACACTCGACTTATGATGTATTGATTACACTTGGCCCAATCATTGGTGGTGTTACTGCTGCGTTACTGATTATTACTACTATGCGTCATAGATCATTTATGTGATTAATCAACACGGTGGTTGCATGTGGTGTTTCAAAAAAACTTAACATTAAGTGACTATGTCATTATTGCGGTTGACTTGATACTAATAGTTACGTCAGCATTATCAATAATTGGTGTATCATTAATGATGTATGATAGGCATGTAATATTGAGTAATGTTAATAATGCCATAATGCTTACACCAGTTAAACTACAATCATCTAACTCATCATGTGGCGTTAACATGACTGCAATAGTTCAGTATGAGGTTGATCAAGTACTATCAGCATTAATATCACCACTTGATTATGCTGTAAATATTGCAATCATAACGTATGCTACTGTTGATATTTACCGTAGGCTAACGCTGGTTTACATTGATTTATGAATGAAAGATTATTAAACACCTAAATCCACTCTACTATTATATGAGTATAGAGGTAAGTCACAGTAACTCACGTTCATTAATCATTACAGTAATAGTAGTAGTCACTGCGTTACTACTACTCTATGCAGCAGTAACCCATGTTCAATTAGGTACTGTTAATAATAATGCTAAAAACACAGTGTTTACACCATATCATGTCCTTTCAACACTAGTGCTTAATAATGCCACATCAGTAGGGTTAAATAATTACGCAATACTACCACCTGGCACGTCACCAAGTAACTATAGTATATTTACTAACACAATTGTTGAAACAAGCTACCCAAGCTTATTATCGCATACCACACCATTACTACTCATGCCACCTAACCTACCATTAGTGTACGTATATAATGCAGAGTACTCAGGTGACTATGGTTACATACCATTATCACCATCATTCTTAGCTACTCATTACACTTACTCAATAAGTGGCGGTAGCTCATGTACGGTTACTAATTCAACTAATGGTAATTCAATAAGCATTACGACATCATGCAGTACTACACCATCATCAGTGACAATAACATTTACCATTCCATTCACATTATTTAACCTGACAATGCTCCCGCTTACGCTTGATCCATATTATGACGCTAACTTAGCATTATGGAGCCATAACCCTACAATAACACATACTGGTACTGTCTCATTTAATTTAATTGCAATACGTAGTGGTGAAACAATTAACTTAGCGTCACAGTCAATAGCATCAAATTCCTCAACGCTTAATTTACCAATAAATACATACGTATTGAGTAGTATTACGAGCGGTAGCACGTCAGCAATATTAACTAACCCAACTGGGTTAGCGTTCTCCGATAATAATACTGTACTCCAGTTAGTAATCTCTTATACACCAGGTTCAGCTACTAGTAGTATTAGTATGGAACTTGAGTATGGTGAAACATCAAGTTATGAATACGGTATGAGCTTCATATTCCCAGCACCATATCAGTGTGCATATGCACCGTCACTATCACACTTCATATGTATTACTGAACCAATGCCATTTCAAATGACTGATAATGTAATGAACCTAGCTAATCCATACCTGTACTTAAATGTGCTTGCACCATCATTCTTCTGGACACCATACTTTAGTGAAACCTACGGTACTACAATACTATATAATGCATCATTATCCGGGTGTTATAATTGGAATGATGGTGTATTAGCAATATACCAGGTGGATGGTAGGACTGTGACAATTAATGATCCATACTTGAGTTCATCATCGTTAATTTACCAATTGGCATCAACTGGTGATGGGTTTGAGCAAAGTGCATCATGGTGTTATAGTTTAGTTGATGAACCATATAGTTACGTTAACTTCACTCTACTATCATATTCTTCCGCAAAATACGTTAACTTAACCGTTACCGGTAACTATAGTTTCATTCAGTATTCAAAGCTTGGCTCATTACCTTACGCATTCATAATGAATGCTAATAATGTGTGCTTCACTGAACCTAATGGTACTAATGCAGTGTTCTACATTTTCCCAAATGAGATCACTAATAATAATTATGGTGTTAACTCAACGTATTACTCTGCAATGGGGAATTCCCTATGCATAAACGGTAGTGTGATTCAATCGAGTTATGTCACAATCTACGCAATACGCTATCCGCAATTGAATCAAACCAAGTTAAACATACTTAACGCCAATGGGTATGGCATATACCAAGGTGCTGCATTCACTGATCCAACCGTATCAATCTACATGGTTAACTTCACGTCAGTATCAGTAGCACATGTACCGCAGGTTAACTTCACGATAACACTACCACCACCATCACCAGTACCGTTCCCTACTGACACGGTTAGGGATGTTAATGTGCTTAAACCATTGATGCTTATTACTAATAATAATGGCTCATACACTATGATTAATGCACCATCATTACTAATGTTTAATCCAGTATTCATTAAGAGTAACATTATTGGGTCAGTAACATTCACATCAGTATACCCACCATTGAACATTACCCTACCGGCTCAGGCATTATACACTGTTTCACTTTCACCTATTTCATTATCAGTAATTAATGAGTATAACCCATACTTCACATTTAACATAACTAACGTTAACTTACCTGGATCATTAACTGGGGGTTCATCACCATCAGTTAGTAATGTAGCCACATATAACTTCAGTAATGTATTCATACTACTTAATAATGGTTCCTTCCCTGCATCCGTTTTAATTGATTTATGTAGTAAATCATGTGTAGTATCAACGGGCTTACGCTACTTGTTTGAACCAGTGTACTTCACATTAAGTAGTCAAAACGCTAGTAACGTGCACATATACACTGTTACTGTTGGTTCACAGAGTGTTACCGTGTGGCTCATTAATGGTACGCTTAATGTTGGTTCACATGATGTTAAGGGCTACTTCATACTACTACCATCAGCATCAATGTTTAATCCAGGTGGATCAACACTAATAGAGGTAGTGAAGGGTACCGTTAACGTTACATCAACAATTAATATACCATTCTATGTTAATGGCCAACTAGTGGTCGTTAATATACCTGGTTACTTCGCATCAGCCGTGGGTGGAATACCCGTAGTGTATCCACGTTATGAGTTTATTTACAATAATACGTATCCAGTGGTTAACGGTATTAACACACTATGTAATGATACATTATTCTGCATGCCATTCCTCAACAATACATCACCATACCTTAGTATGCTTTCTGACTATAGACTATACATTATGTCACCTGGGCCTATATTCACATGTACCCAGTCAACATGTGGTTACCCAGTTCAATTACTGTACATAAGTTATTCAACGCAGAGCCTTGTAACTGGTCTCCCGGGGGTAACGTATGGTGTTAATCAGTATCCGTATTCATTAGTGTTTTCACCGTATTCACCTTATAATATAGCTGCCTTGGCTGAGTATGAGCATAAAATTTTCGATCCATTTTCATACATGTTATACTCAACGGTTGTACCATCCACTATTGCACCAGGTAGTTACCCACAATTATATGTCGTGTATGGTACGCATAGTTATAACGCATGGGGATCATACGTAACATCAAGGTATTACTTGAATTTGCTTAGTTCCAAGGGTCAATCATTCAATATAATATATAGTGTATATCATGGTAATCCACCATTACCTGACACTGTTATGATTAATAATAATACGCTACTATTCATTAATGTTAATAATGCGTCAGTGCATGCATATACCCCAAGTAATGCATCATTGCTATACGCTCATAATATCATTGGTATTGGATTACTAATACCAAGTGGGATAAACGTAATTAGTACTGGTAAATACGCTGCATACGTGTTGAATTCATTTAATAATACAGGTGCATCCATATCCATCTGGTTACCACCATTCCTCAATTATGGTGTAACAAATAAGGTGATTACGTTACCGTTACCACGTGGTGCTAGTAATCTTAATCTACCTGGATTTACACTTTCATTACCTGGAGTATTCACCTCAGGACTTAACGTATATACCGTTAATGTAACGTTCAGTGATTATGGATTACTAACACCACACTTAGCAGTGATCCCAATCCCAGTGAGTACCATGAATATCACTGCATATGGTTTACCATTGGCTATTCCCACATCAATAACTAGGTACTACCTACCCCACAGTGTTGTGACAATCAACATGTCCCTATACACAGGTTGCAGTAATTACATGAACATCATTGGGTTACAGAATTTCACTGTATTATCAACATACCCATTATCTGAAGCTAACGTAATGTCGTATGATAATACTGGAATGGATTACATTATACTTACTTACTCATCAGCATACACTGAATATAATAATTCATGTTCTAATATCTACGTTCAGAATTATAATACATCATTCATATATCCAAATGATATACTGAACCCGTTAACTAATCAACTTGCTTACCAGACATTAGAATGCTACCCTAGTATTGTAGCTGGTACTTATATGTGTGTTACACCATTTAACCTCACATTAACCCTTGATGGTGTTAACCTACCGTCAGTATCACCTTTCCTACCTATGACACCATACTATTTAGCATATGTGACTGATGCATTATTTGTACATAATGGTGGAATTGTTAATTACTCTAATGCATTACTACTAATTGGTGGACTCGGTTACGCTAATTATTATAGTGAGATCACATATTGGTTCTACCCTGCTGCGACTCCAATTATGCTTAATAATCAAATTGTGGCACCGGAATCATATGGTGTTAATATTGGTAACGTTACCCCATCATCAATTGTACCGATTGATGCATATGTGCGTAGATTAATAGTACCGTATGCACCTACAATTACAGTTAATATTACTGTTAATGGTAAATACGTTACCCCATATGAAGCATATGTTAATTACCCTAATGTTGCATCACCAGTACCTAAATTCTTCATTAACGCCACTGCTGGTGTACTATGTGTTACACCTATTTCACCACCTAATGCTACACTGTATGGTAATGTATATGTACTTGATGAGTACGGTAATGTACTTGATGTATTACCTGCAGTGTCTAATCAAAGTACATGCTTTATACCACCTTTATCACCAGGGTACTATTACGTCATTACAGATATGAGTAACATGAGTATACATACCCCACCACTTGCTTACACTAATCTCGCTTACGCTGGATATGATCCACCTGTTCAGTACCCGATTGCAGCAATGAATGAGTTCATCATTAATAATACGTTACTACCATTTAACTGTAGTTCAACACAATACGGTATAACTGGATTACAGTTAATTAACCAAGCAGGCGTGTACCCAATTGGTAATGAATTATTCACGTGGTTTACAATTAACTCACTATGCACATTCCATATACAGAACATGATACTGTCCGGTTACGTTACGTTTGGTACACTACGTTACCCATTCAACATTAGTGTTTTCATACCGTCACAGGTCTCAGCGTCACTACCACCATTGATTATTATACCTCATTCATCACTGTATGTGGTTAATTCAACATTCCATGAAACATTATTCAACATAACCACGTATGTTACTCAACACTGCAGCTTAAACTACACTACCGTGGTTAAGTCAAGTAACGTTGTTGTTACTAATAATACCGTATTCATTGCTATAAACGGTAGTAACGTATACATTACTCCGAATAGTGCATGCGTTCAATACTCATCATCATCACACATCGTTAGTAATATTGCCCAATCATCAATAGGCTTAGTACTACCGTTTAACCCATCAGCACCATTAACAATCACGTTCAATAACATTATACTACCTAATGGCGTAGTCATACCGTATTACGCTCAATTCAATGTTACGTCACCATCAACATCAGTACCATCGGTTAACGCCACAGGGTTAAGCATTCAGTCACCACCACCATCCACCACCACTACCCATGCATTAGTCTGTCCACTGGATTGCCTGTGTGCATCGAAAATAAGCCTATTAACCTACGTTATGATAATTATTGGGCTAGTGCTTGGTGTTGCGTTGGTTACGTATGTACTTAGGCAGTACCACATTATTGATGTTTAAAAGCTTATTAAACGCATTATTTTAAATTAAGACATATGAGGTTATTGGTAACCACATCAGTACTAATGGTTATGCTTGGCGTAGCGTTACTATGGCTTAATGTACAGTACTCACCTAGGTTAACAATGATTCAGTACCCTGTGTTAAATAACGCATCAACCGGCTCAATAGTGTCACCATCATTACTGATAAGTGGCTTATCAGCATCAACTGTTGGTGAATACGTATGCTTCATTAATCCTTCACTATACGCTGTTCAAGCATCATTATCATCAGTAAATAATTACACTATTGCACTGGCTCCGCTTAGCCAATACTGTGCTACGTTACCATATGGTTTCTATTACGCATTTATTCAAATTAATGGACAGGCATACACTGTTTCATTTAGCCTTAACCCATTTAATAATAGTAATGTCGTGGTACCGGTGCTAATCTATAATGGTAGTGGTGTGGTTTACACTACTGTGGCTACGTTTAACAATAGAACTGCGACCGTTGGTTCATCAAGCGTGGTGCTTATGCCTAAGTACACTACTCAACCAGTGTACGTTTACGTGCTTGGTAATGGTTGTGCTCCAGTGTATTTCATTATATCTAACTACACGTATAAGTACACTCTCTGTGCTGGCAATACTTACGTTACTGATGTTACCGTTGGTAATTCACCATTAACGCTACTTACGTTCTCGTATAGTTACTTTAATAATACACCATACATTGCATACTTCAGTGAATTAAACATAGTGACTGTTAATACTACGATTAATAACGTTAACATTACTATACCACGTCAGGTTAACGTATACTCAATGGCTGGTGTGATTCCCGTTAATGTATCCTTATCATTAACACGTAATATTACTATTCATGGCTTTGTTGTTTCCCAATCCATGTCAGTCAACACATTAGCGTTAACTAAGATTAATGTTACTGCTGGTCACCATATTATTTACGTTAATTACACGCTTGGTGAACCGTTTGCTGATAATGAGTTAATGTACTTCGTGCTTGGTTACCCCACGTTCTACACTATTAATGTTACGTTACCACCACCATCACCACCAATTGATCCAGTTGGTATAGTTATACCAATCTTCCCGAATAATCCAATTATTCAACCCACGTATATTCCTCACGGGATTGGTACTATTACGCCCCCATTAGTGAGTCAATTAAATGTAGTTAATTTACTTAACATTGCCTATAATCAACCACACACGTCAGTAGTGTACGTTACTAAGGTTTACCTACTCAATATTGGTTTACTAATCGCATTAGCGTTAATTACTGGCGGTGGCTCCGGACTAGCCGTCTACATTGTGCGTTCAGGTGGTGGCGGTGTCACAATCTAATAAGGGTAAAGGTAAGGCTACTACTAATACTACTAAGCGTGCTATACGTAAGGTTACGTCACTGAGTACTGCATTAATAAACACTTTCATGGTTAACGTTAACCCATTCGAGTCATTCTTTAATTACCTAGCGTACTCTGCTCAAGTATTATTCACGTTAACCGTCCTTGCTCCATTCTTCCTTGGTACAAACACGATACTTGCCTTATCAGCTGGGTTACAGATAATTGTACCACTCGTGGTGCTTGGTTTCGCTGGTATACTGCTTACGCCACTGTGGCTTACGTTGTCTAAGATTAACCCAAAGAATCCACTCCTCAGGGGTTTGTATGAGGTTGTGTTAATAGTTACTGTTGCGGCTCCGTGGGCATTACCGTGGTTTTGGGTTGGTAAATTCATTTCAATAGCCCTCATTAATGCTTCATCGCTCATTCAGTTATCAGCATCCACATCAACCACAGTGGGTGGTTTAACGTTACCGTTCCCACCGTTAACGATTGGTATAACGTATGAGTTAATAGCCCTAGGCATCGCTGGGTTAATAGCTGGGCCTGTTGCTGGTTTAATTAGGCGTGCGGCTGGTTCGTTTGGTGCATTAATGTACATTAGTGGTTCATTCGCTTTCCTACTAGGCATGATGATTGGTATACCTATTGCGTTAATTACCGTAATAATCCTTGTGCTTTATGATACTGTTACGTCACTTGTTCAACATTTCTCATTCACATGCTTATTTAACTTATCATGCATTAACGCAGCATTGAATCTACTTAACCCAGCTAATTGGATTAGCACTTTCATATCAGTCTTATCCTCAGCACTTACATCATTAGCATTAGTTAATGGATTAGTGTTTGCTTTAATCGTTGCTGACTTATTATCATCATCAACCGGTAAGATTCTTAAACGTAGGCGTGTAATAGCCTCATGGAGTTTATACACTATTGCAGTGGCGTTCAGTGGTTTCCCATCACCACTTAACGTGATTGTTCCAGGTGTATTAATCGTTATCATTACTGCGTTAGTCTACGTCCTCACGTATGATTTAAGTCAAATCTGGAGAGGCTTGGTGTGGTTAGTTGCATTACCTGGCTTAGCGTATGCCTTTGGTGCATACACGTGTTTACTCGTTACGAGCACTAATGTGGCGTCCGTGGCACTGCTTACTGTTGTACAGGCAATAATGCTAGTTGGCTTAATAGTGATTGGTGGGTTAATTGCAATGTTGCTTGGTGGAATATCAGCAATCGCTGGCATATTCGGTAACATCGTCATGTTCCTTATACTTGGTATTGTTGGAATAATCTACACTAGTGTTGCTGCAGCTGTAATTAACTCAATAGTGTCATCTGCATTAGCCGCAATAGTGCATGGTACTGCATTACAATACTTAACCTCACCATATGTATGCCATTAAAAGATTATTAAACAGTTGCACTGGTCTCTTTCTATGTCTATTGATGTAAGTCACCATGACTGGGGTAGAATAAGTGTGGCAGTAGCCATAGTGTTCCTCTTTGCTGTAGTTGGTTATATTGTGGCTATTCATGTTCCTTCACCAAGTAAAACCACCACTACGGTATTACCATCAGCATCATCAACCTCGACATCATCAACTACTTCAACATCATCAACTGCATTAACCTCAACCACATCATCAGTAACATCAACAGTAACTAGTACTACATCATCCACCACTACATCATCACTCGTGTATGTACTGTTGAGTGATAGCCCATCTATAACTGCCGTAAACGTCACGGTTAATAGTATAGTGTTTCATATTCACAATACGTCAGTTAACTACACGTGTTTAACTAACTACACTGTTAACGTTATGAATCTCGTTAATAAGAATGTTACAGTGACTCAATGTGTACTACCGTTTAATGTAACTATTGATATTGTTAAGTTATGTTTCAGTAGGGTGATTGTTGCGGTTAATAATAGTGTATTCATTAACGTTACTCGTTTTGGCTATAATGTAACTTACCCAGTTAACTTCACAGTATCGAATATTGTGGTTAAGCCATTCTGTATCACGGTACCCTTAGTAATGAGGGTTAACGCTACTTCATTTTTCGTTAATTTTGACTTAGGGTTTGTGAATAACGTGCAGGTTGTTAACGGTACAGTCTCGGTTAATGCTAATGTTAAGGTTAAGTACGGTAGGTTCAGTCGCTGATTAGTGAACGTTTAGTTAATTAATCATTTGTTTAAAAATAGTATTATGCGTGTTGGTTACATTAACATTATTGAGAAGTGTGAGTTCTGTAGGTTAAATAACATGGATTGTAGGGAATCCAGGTGCGTGATTGAGTATGCTAAGTTAATTATAATTGCGTCAATGATTAATGAATTACTGTATAGTAGGGGTAGGATACGTATTCCCTTAATGTACATTAATGGTGACTTAAACTTAAGTTCAGGTGACTTAATAACCATTAAGCGTGAGTTAACTAATGCTAGACGTAATAAGACGCTTCATAGGTTGCTTACTGATTACTTAAAATTCATTAGCTGAGTCATTAAAGTTTATTAAATGCATTAACTAAACATCATGCGTATGAGACAAATATACGTATTACTTGCGGTGACGGTAATAACGCTGTCAATGGTAGGTGTGGTGCATGCCTCAATGGTTAAATCAATACCAACCGTTAATGTACCGTTATATGTTGCGTCAGTTACTGCATCATATACGTTTGGTTCAAGTAGTCCACCAACATCCCTCAGTGCATACATACCGGGTACAATTTACCTTGGTGCATATGATAATGGTTACTACTACGCTGAATTAAACTTCACAGTAACAATAATTAACAATACTGCATCATTGAAGACTGCTACTGTAACTGTCACATGCCCGTCACCATTAGGTACCCAATCAGCATCTATTCCTGCACCTGCTGCTGGTTCAACTGCGTCAGTGACAATTAAGTTCACTCCTAATATTCAGGGATCAGTAACATCAAGTGGATTCTTAACATGTAGTATTAGTGCTAATACCGGTATCTACGCTGTATCAGTTGCGTCACCAATAATGTTCTCAACATGGGGTGTTGATGTTTACACGGGTAAATACGTCCCTGCATTCAATGTTTCATTTGCGTCACCATACTTCTACACTACCACTAACGTATTACCCTCATTATCAATTGTACCATTTGGTGGGGCTACGGTTGATTCATCACTGTTCCTCGTTAACACTGGTTCAAGTGGGTCAGATACATCAAGCTTCACGTTACCGGCACCGACCACTGCTGGTCAATCATACATGCTGCAGTTTGACGTAATATCACAGTCAGCCGTGGGTGATGCACCTGACTTCGTTCCTGGTTCACTTAATACTATCGCTGGTGTTGGGCTTAAACCCACGCTTAATGCTCTTGATGCGTTACATACTATACTGTACTACCCAATGTTGTTCATATTTGTTCATAATGTACCTTCAGTTAACCCATATGTTGCAGTATTCTCAACTAATGCTACGCTTAAGCCAGTTTCATTTAAGTCAATTTACGGTTACAGTATCAGCTCATCATCAGTGGTTAGCGTGAATCCAGGACAAGCCTACGTCGTTACATCACCTGGTAAGTACTACGTGTATGCGTTTGTTGTTAACTCAACAATATCACACTTACCTATCCCGCAGTTATTATTCATTAATGCAGTGCAATTAAGTCCCGTTATTAATAATGTGATTAAGGGTAATTATACGTTGGTTAACGCCACATTGGTTACTGGATTATCACAATTAAGTACAGGTGACATTAATTACACTGCGTTGGTAGGATTCCCATATGGTTCAGCTTACTCAACTACACCACTCACGGTTAGTATCGTCTATAATCCAAGTGGTGCATACTCAACGTATAACTACGCTTCCAACATATTAGTGTTCACTAATTATACTAAACCAGTAATGAGGTTCATTACTGGTTTACAGTACTCATACGTTGACGTAATGTCTCTAAAGCTGTCACAGTTTACTGTGAAATACTTGGCATCTGTGCCACCGGCATCATTATACAGTGGATTCAGTGGATCCGTTAACACATATGTACCCACCATTGTCATGCCTACTGTTCAGATAATTAGCTTAAACACTACTACTGTTGTATTTAATGTGTTAACTTACCTTACTGCTAACACTATCTTTAACCCAAGAACAAGTGATGTGGTGGCAATGGTGAGTAATAATAATGTTACGCTCGCTACGCTTTACCCCACTGTTGCTCAAGCTTCTACTGCGTATTCAATTAACCTAGCTACAGGTTATACTGTGCAGTATCCATCACTAGGTTTAATGAGCGGTAACCTTGCTGCATACATTAACCTTCCACCGAGTCTGTATAACTCAACTTTCGCTATACTTTACCCTGTTAATAAGTCATTAACATTAATGACTGCATCAACTTCATCATCAGTGGTTAAGAATGGTTACACATATGCGTTTGTTTATCCACGTTTCATTGAGTACATTACTTATGGTAATGAGGTTGTTTTAGCTTATGGTACTGTGTACCGTGTGTACGCCACTTATAATGGTAAGCCACAGTCTAATATTGAGGTAATAATCGCTAATTCAGCTGGTGGTAATATTAGTGCGTTTACTTCACCATCAGGGTATGCTTACCTTGATACAGTTAACCCATGGTCATCAACGAGTGTTACGTTAACAATACTGTATCAGTCACCTAATGGCCCAGTTGAATTCTCGTATAATGTTCCTGCTACTAATGATACGTGGATTAACGTTACGTTACCATACCCGTCTGTTGTAGTATCCACTTCAACCACTACCACGTCAACCACCACGACCACTACTACATCAACTACCACTACTTCAACCACCACTACATCAACGTCAACTACTGTACCGAGCGTTAAGTTTAGTTTAAGTAACTCAATGATAATTGGCATTATTGTAGTTGTGTTGATAATTGGTGTTGCTGTTGTTGTTGGTTTAAGGCAGCGTAGTAAGTCATCCGGTAGGTATATTGATATTTAAGGGTTCATAATCTTAAACATTAGTTTAAAATAATTCATTTTTTGTTTACTCACTAAATGAGAATATTTAGGTCAATTATTAAGCCGAATATGAGACCGGCTATTATTCAGATTAAGGACTGCACGTTAATTATAATGATTGATGCGTTGATTACCAGTAAGTTGACTGTTAAGTTTGTTAGTAATGCACTTATTGTTATTGGTCGTGATGCTGGGGGTCATTTAATTACTCATGCAGTGTGTGCTGATGAGGTGCTTGATATTATTAATGATAGTGATTGTGGTGGGTTCACTAATACTATTCTTGTTGATCCGTTTAATAATATTAAAGTGCTTAACATTGATGATTCAGTATTATTAAGTAAGCTATACGGTAAGCGTAGTATTGAGTGTAATAATTTCATTGCCAGTGATTAGAAATAGGAATTATTTTAATAAGGATTAATGCAGATTAGGCATTGTTACTTACCACTCATTAGGCTTCTGTCCTGTGAATTCTTAAACTCCCGTTCCCTTAGTACTAAGTCCCTTATTGCTACCCTGATGGCTTCGCTTCTTGATGGGTAGATTCCTAGCTTAACTAACTCATCTATTTCATCCAACATGTGCTTTGACACGTGTACGGATATTAGTACCATCTTTTCGTTTGCTATTTTTAGTACCATATTACTGTATTCTCGCTGAGAGTTTTTAAGTATTACCCCTATTCCACGTCGGTTACACAATACACTACTATTAACCTACCGTTTGAGCGTTCATGATGCCGTTTAATGCGTATATTATTCCTTGATAATACCCTACTCATTGTGACATTGAATACCTTATAGTTATCTATCCCTGTCTCCCTCATTAATTCTTCCTTCGTTACGCATCCTCCCTTATGTTTAATTAATGCTTGTATTATTTTCTCCTCGTTCGTTAGCATCATTGATTTATTAATCTTTAATTATTAAACGTAGCGTTTATTTTGAAACACAGTGTTAAATAGTGAACAATCATGTTAATAATATGAGTCAGGAAAGAAACAGTGAGGAATTAGAAACAGTACACTGTAGGCATGGTGACGCAGAGTGTGAGTGTATTTACAATATACTACATATGCATGGTGTAAGGTTTCCCTTTGGCTTCTGGACAGGGGTAACATTTGAGACTCATATTGATGCTGAACACATGTTACTAATCATTGATGCGTACCATGACGTTGGATTATCAAGCATTGAAATACCATTGAATGTGCTACGTAGTGATATTGCTAATGAGTTGCTTAAATGTAAGGGTTCACAGTAATTGGTGAATCAGAATGATTATTTTCAGCATGCCTCCGGTTGATGGATTAATCCTTACACCAGGCTTAGCTAGCTTCTTTGTCCCCAGTCATGCTGGTGTGTATTTCACCATGTTTGATGTTGGTATTGGTATTGCATCGGAAGGAACATTAAATGGTAAGTTGAAGCTTGCATATAAGGTGTACAGTAGGTTGATTGACTTGTTGACATCATCAGAGCATGCACTCGGTGGTAAGGCACTTGTTGTTATTCCTGATGACTGGGATTTATCTAAGCATATTAAATTAAGTGATGCTTGGTTAGCCAGTCAGGAACGTGGGGTAATTCACGCTAAGTTAACTAAACATGGTTATGAGGTGTTTGATGTCTTGGTCGTTAGAAGATTCATTAAGGATAGGTTAATGTTAAGCGTAGACCTAACCCCCTTTAAACAATTCATTAAGGTGTACGGTAACTCAATAGTGTACGCAATACCCGCTAACGTAAGTAATGCGTTAGTTGATTTTAACATTAAGTGTAGACACCATCCAAGTGAATGCATAACGCATATAAACCTTGGGGTTAATGCACTTATAAGTGAACTTAATAATCCTTGGATTCACCTACTGGGCCCACCACCTAGGTTAATATTATCCAGATTCATTAACAATACTGTGGTTACATCAGCTGACACTACGGGGCATAGGCTGGATATTGTGCATTATAATTACATGCATGGTTCAGGGAAAATGAATGACCCGTTAATGCTCATGAGGTT
>ERZ1669251.149-NODE-149-length-25301-cov-11.028559_pt1 | contig 25301 bp, 24 predicted proteins | sample MGYA00579294_ERZ1669251 | MGnify/ENA primary metagenome ERZ1669251 (study PRJEB41166, sample SAMN08046056) | hot springs metagenome | biome: hot spring; feature: acid hot spring; material: thermophilic sediment; isolation source: thermophilic sediment from acid...
TGTTTTCTATATTCACAACGGGGTATAATTTTCGATCATGTTTATCACAATACCCTTATTATATATGAAAGAATTAAATTATACAAAAAAAAGATATTTAAAAAACTTACTCAACTCAAAAAAGAAAGCATTATTATATTTCTTTTTCTCTACTTTTTCACTATGGGAGTCATGTCTCCAGAGAATGTAAAAACGATGTGGGAAATGTTTTTCGTTCAGTATGGATATAACGTTAAAATATCCCTCCTGGGTGAAAAATACCCTGATGAGAGGAGTCTTATTGTTGATTTTAACGAGATTCAAGAATTCAGTTCCGAACTTTTGGAAAGCTTGACAGAAAATCCTGAAGAAACGTTAAAATACGGTGAAGAAATAATTTTAAAAAAGTTTCCAGAAGAGCAAAGAATAAGCGTATTACATTTAAGAATTAAGAACATACCTGATGACAGGCTCAGAGAAATAAGGAAAATCAGGAGCAAGAACATAGGTGAATTAATCACCATAGAAGGCCTTGTCAGGCAGGTAACCGAAGTAAGGCCTAGGCTTGTAACAGGTGCGTTCCAATGCACATCTTGTGGCCATGTAAATTACAAGGATCAGGAAACGGAGATTCTTGAACTACCAGCATTTTGCGAAGGGTGTGGCAAGAAAAGAGGGGAAACAAGATTCAAACTGCTTGAAGATTTTTCTATATTTTTAGATTCCCAAAGAATTGAAATCCAAGAAAATCCAGAGGACATCAGGGGTGGGGAACAGCCTCAGAGAATACAGGCATATCTTGAGGATGATCTTGCAGGAGCAGTAGTCCCGGGTGATAGAGTAAGGATAACAGGTATCTTAAAAACAAGGCCAAGGGGAACTAGGCAAAATCCCAGCGTAGTTTTCGACATATATATTTATGCGGTAAATGTTGAGGCAATGAAAGAAGAATATAAGTCAATTGTATTAACGGACGAAGACATATATAAAATAAAAGAGCTTGCCAGTGATAAGAATGTCATAGAAAGATTAAGAAACAAGATCGCAAGCACTCTTTTCGGTCTTGAAATTGAAAAAGAAGCGATTCTTTTACAGCTTTTTGGTGGCATACCTTTAAAAAGGAGGGATGGGACTAGGATAAGAGGGGATATTCACATATTACTTGTAGGTGATCCCGGAACAGGTAAATCGCAGCTCTTAAAATATGTTAGCAATGTCGCACCTAAGAGTATATTTACCTCAGGAAAGGGATCAACAGCTGCCGGTTTAACTGCGGCAGCAACTAAAGAAGAATTTGGTGAAGGGCGCTGGACATTAGAAGCAGGAGCTTTGGTTTTGGCTGATAATGGCATAGCTGCAATAGATGAAATAGACAAGATGGATGACAAGGACAGGGTCGCAATGCATGAAGCAATGGAACAGCAGACTGTAACAATTTCAAAAGCAGGCATGAACGCTACTCTTATGACCAGATGCTCTATTCTTGCTGCAGCCAATCCAAAGTTTGGCAGGTTTGATTTATCCAAGCCACTAGCTGAGCAGATCAATCTATTGCCTACGTTATTATCAAGGTTTGACGCAATATTCAAAATGCCTGATGTTCCTGGAAACGTTGATGCAAAGATAGCGGAGCATATTCTTGAAATACATATGGAAACTGAGGAGCCTGTTAAGGATGAAATAGACGATGATCTATTCAAGAAATACATTGCATATGCAAAGAAGCACATAAATCCAAAGCTAACAGATGAAGCAAAGAATGAATTGAAGAGCTATTATCTAAAGATGAGAAGCTTGTATACTCAAACTAAAACAATACCAATAACAGCTAGGCAGTTAGAGGCGTTAATAAGATTGACTCAGGCATCTGCAAGAGCAAGATTAAGCAACTATGCTGGTATAGATGATGCAAGGAGAGCAATAAGAATCATTCAACATTTCATTGAAGACGTGGCAACAAATGCTGAAGGCGTAATCGACATAGACAGGGTTGCGAGCACGATACCAACGGGTGAAAGAACAAAATATGAGCTTGTACTAGATATAATCAGAGAATTGCAGGAAGTTAAGGGTTTCGCTGGAGAGGATGAAATTATTAGAGAGGCAGAACAGAGAGGATTTACATCACTAGATATTCAAAAAATTTTGAAGGATCTTCAGAGGGACAATTTCATATATATGCCTTCAAATGGTAGATTCAGGCTTATTGAATAATAAAATCAAAATCAATATCCAGAGGTTTTCCTAGAACAAACTGTGTTAATAATTTAGATAATTCAAGGCCAAGGGAAATGCCAAATCTTGAATAGCCTGCCATGAAATATAAATTTTCATAGAGCAAGTTACCCAACCTAGGCATACCATCTTTAAAAGTATCATGTTTACTTTTCCAGAACCTTTTAATTATTGAACTTTTAATTTCAGAATTTATTTTAACTCCTAAATTGAGCATTTTTTTAATAGTGTTCACATATGATTTTTCCCAAGTTCCGGACAAATAAATTAAATCATCCCTTTTAACAATTAAATCATTTTCATAAAATGTAAAATTGTTTTTTCCTTTTGAATATAAAACCATGTTTCCATAATCTTGAATTTCATTTTTTAAATCAATATTCTTTTCTAGCAAGAATTTTTTAATTAATATGCCATCCAATACAATAATAAATTCAGAAATGATTTCCTTATTTAAATTCATCAATTTTACACTTTTGTTATTTAATGAAAAACTTTCTTTATTTGAGAAATTAAGTATGTGGCCATGAAAATTTTCTTTTAATTTATCATAAAGATCAATGGGCCAAACAAAACCAAAATTACTCTTTTTAATAAAACTATAATATATTTCTCTGCTCTTTTTATTTAACAGTCCTCTTTTTTCATCATCAAAATCTATGAAGAATAGTGGTCCCTGACTTAATAAGGATCCGTATAGATCATCTTCAATAATTGTAACATTCATTCCATTTTTTTCGAATAATATTCCTGTGTAAATGGAAAGTATATTCCCACCTATGATAAGAGCATCACATTTTTCAATCAAGGAACATGACCGCCTTTTCATTAATAATATAAAATAAATTTTTAAAATTGTTTTCATCAAGTAATTGAAATAAGTTGCAAAGGCAGAATAAATCCAAGATTTCTGTATTACTTAATCTCACCATAATCGATACTGCATCATTAAAATTATCTTTCAAAATTTTTTTTAAGTCATCTTCATTAATATCCATCGATCTGCACATTATTTTCATTTTCCCCTCCACTCAGAGATTTTAAGGCATTCATTGCTGCCTTCTGCCCTTCAATTATGCTCTCATTTTCAGAGAAACCGCTGCAATAATAAATATTATCAGAAATTGATAAATCCTCATTTCTAACTGGAAAAAAAGAATTTTTATCTTTTAAATAATTTATTTTTGAATTGAAAATCAAATCTATATTTTTAGTTTTATCGCTTAAAATTACAAGGTCGCATTTTAAAATCCTTTCAAATATGCCCTTCTTTATTTTTAATTTTTTTATGCTTGAATAACCGTATGCCTTCTCTACTTCATAATAATAAAAATATTTGTATTTTGAAACCTTCGGAATTTTTGAAACAATGCCTTTTATTTCTATTCCATGATTTTCAATATAATTTGCAATTTTTTCCTCTTCACCTGAACTCCCTATTATTACAGCTTCTTTCCCAGGTATAATCCCCTTTAATATTATCCTTCTAAAGGCCTGAAATGTCATAATCCCTGGAAGATCATTATTTTCAAAAACAACATCCGTATTTTTTGATCCAGTGGCCAGAATAATTTTTTTTGCTTTAATTTTAATCAAGTTTTCACTATTGCTTGAATAAGCAACCATATCATCTATTAAAAATACCTTTGCATTAATTGTATAATCAGAATAATTAAAATCCTTCGGGAAAAAATCGCTTACAAGAATAGTATTAATACCCAATTTTTTTAATGTATTAAAGGCTGAAATTCCTGAATCTCCAGATCCTATTATCAAAATATCCGTTGAAAAATTTGTTTCAATCGCTCTGGAAATTATCTTTTTATTTTTTAATAATTTATTTTTCATAAAGTAAATAATAAAAGGAATATGAATTAAAAATGAAAGTGAATTTAATTTTTTTATTTTAGGCACATTCCTATTTATATTCATATTTTCTTTAATTATTGTCCTGCAGGCAAGTGCATTATTCCCATCTATATTCATCATACACTGGTTGCAAGTTCCATCACCGCAAAAATATCCCCTTGGTCTAATGTACCTATTACTTAAGGAAAATACTTTAATTCCATTCCTGATCAAGGCTTCAGCTACTGTATCTCCCTCTCGTGCCACAAACCTCCTTCCTTCAAATTTAAAATGTATTTCTTTTCTAACAGATTCATTCACGTAAATTTAAAAAAAGATACTTTAAAAAAATTTTATTGTTAATTTTTATAAATTTTATAGAACAAATTCCTCGTATGGTACATTCCTATTTATGTATCCAAATGTATCCGTTTTAAGGCTGCTTCCATCATAAAGAGTCGTATAATCTTTATTTAAGTATAGAGATGATACAATTCTTCCTATTGCATCACCCTTCATGACACCGCTACCGCTAGTTACTCCTGCAAATATTATGTTCATAATCTTGAATATGTATGGCTGATCATCCCTTGTACTTATTGAATATTCTCCAGCCCAGGATGAAAATAACTTTGAATTTTCAAGTGTTGGGAAATAGGATAACAGAACAGGCCTTATATTATATGCGTAGAAATTTTCTTCAGGATATGGGTCATCTTCTATTGTAAATGATCTTCCTATATCATCTGATACAGCTACCCTGAATGCCTTTTCTTTTATAGATGGCCTTATGTATACTCCATAAGGCATGATTGTAAATGGTAAAATACCTTCTTCATTGAATTTTTTATCTGTGAATAGAGCCTTTTCTACATTTTCACCTTTGATTTGAAATATCTGCCTTTTTTTAGGTTTTGTAAATGTATCAATACCCAGTGGATCAAAGAGCATAGGCGACCAAACATCTGTTGCTATTACGAAATTATCGGCCCTGTATGAGTCTGCCCTATCCGATATGCTTGAAATCCTTTTTTCCTGCCAAACAAAAGGTTCTCCAGGATATTCAAGTTTATTTACTGGTTCAAGATTCAGCTTTTCTATTTTAGTGCTGAATTTAAAATCAACGCCCATTTTTTCCAATTCATTGAAATAATAGTTAGAAATAAGATCAGGTTCAAATATTCCGCAATTCAGGCCAACGAAAGCTTCAGAAATAGGTTTCAATTTCATTACTTGTCTTGAAACATCATCAGGATCCAAATTTATGAAAGGGAAGGTATCCTTGATCTCATCTCTAGAAAGCCTTTTAGTCTTTGTTTTTTTCTCTAGCCCCTCAATTATTTTCTCATACTTTGTTCTTGTTTCATCGTCAAGGAGGTACATATAACCTACATATTTCATATCTAAATTAAATTTCAATTCATTTTGAACGTGATCATAAAAAAAGATTGAACTTTTGGCAAGCTTAAAATTTGGTTCTGATGAAAAAAGGTCCCTGAATCCTGCTGCTGCCTTTGATGTGTTTCCCTGGGCATAAGTTGAATATTTATCAATAACAAGAATATTCAAATCTCTACTCTGCCTTTTTAAATAATAGGCCGAAGAAAGACCAACAATCCCTGCACCTAGAACGATTACATCATATTTTTCCATGGAGGCGGAAATCTCCTGCAAAAATTAAAAGTTATCGTTGGGCATTTTAGCAAAGTTTTTAAACAAAGATAAATTCTTCATGCTGGTACCAGGCTAGGCCGGGGGAACTAGGCGTACCCCTATTACTGAAACCGTCTAGATGCAGGGCGACAGCAGGGGAAGGGAGAACGCATCATTGCAGTCCTGAAACTAAGCTGCTGAAGTTCTGTCCTCCGGGATCGAAGGTGGTATACCTCCATCCAAAGGGATGGAAGGGTACCTTTGCCATAGAAAACCCGCCAGGTCCGGAAGGGAGCAGCGGTACTATGGACTTACGATGCTCGGAGGGGTGCGGGATGGAGGCTTGTTCAGGGACAGCTGCAGTGATGCGGGAACTCAACCCCTGTGGCCTGGTACCAATCCCTATCAAAGAGAGGTAAATATGCCTAGCAATTTTAAGATCATACACGATTCAATTCATGGGAGTATAAGGATTGAGGAACCACTGACGTCCATTCTTGAAACGCCTGAAATGCAAAGGCTGAGTAATGTTAGGCAGCTTGGCCTGAACTATCTTGTTTTTCCAGGCGCTAATCATACTAGGTTTGAACATTGTCTTGGAGTTTCACATCTATCTGGTGAGATAGGTAGAATTCTCAATTTAAGCGAAAGGGAAATAAAAATGCTCAGGATTGCTGGCCTAATTCATGATATAGGTCATCCTCCATTTTCTCATACCCTTGAAAGATTGATAAAAATGAAAATTGGGCTTGACCATGTGCAAATAGGTTCTAAAATTATAAAAAATGAAATAAAAATATCAGAAAAATTTAATGAAAAAAGTATTGGTGAAATTATACAGGAAAATGGATTAGACATGGATGAAATAATATCTTTATTTATGAATAAAACAAATGAAGAAATATTTGGTAAAAAAGAAAAAAGAAAATACCTTTCAAAGATCATAAATGGAGATCTAGATGCAGATCAGCTTGATTATCTATTGAGGGATTCACATTATACAGGTGTGGCATATGGAATAATAGATATTCAAAGAATTTTAAACACCATCACAATTTTTGATGATGACATAGTTTTTTATGATAAAGGAATAGAATCTCTTGAAAGTGTAATGGTAGCAAGGGCTTTAATGTATTCATCAGTATATTTCCACAAGACAGCAAGGATAGCTGAATTGATGCTTTCTAGGGCAATAGAAAATATGGAAAATTTAAATTTTTATGATATTTTAAGTATGAATGATTCAGAGTTAATTTCCATGCTCCTTCAGAGTGAGGGCTATGCAAAGGATATAGGTACGAGGATCAAATTCAGGCAGTTATTCAAAAAAGTAGCTATTTTTGAAAACATACCAGATAATTTTGATCCAAAGAATTTAAAAAAATTGGAAAAGGAACTAGCATATGAATCTGATGCTCCTGAAGGATATGTCCTCATAGATTTCCCAATTGAGGAACTTTCAATAAATGAGCCAAGGATGAATTACCTTGATGTAAAAATTTTGAAAAATGGTAAAAAGTACTATTTAAAGAATGAATCAAGTATTGTAAAAGCACTCAGATCAAGAAAACCTATAGATTATTCATTAATGATAGTTGCAGAAAAATCATACTTGGAAAATGTAAAAAAAGTATTAAAAAGAATATTTTAATCTGAGGACTCTGATTCCTCAGGTTTTTTCTCTGGTGGCTTTGATCCTCCACCGCCTTTGCTTGCAACAACATCGTCAATCCTAAGGATCATTACTGCTGCTTCTGTCGCAGAATCTATTGCCTGCTGACCTACCCTGATTGGTTCAATTACTCCCTGCTCATACATGTCTGCTACTTTGCCTGAGAATACATCAACTCCGTATGTTTTCTTTCCCTCTTTGTGTGCCTTCCTTAGATCAATGATCAAATCAATTGGATCAAGACCTGCATTTTCTGAAAGAGTCCTTGGAACAATTTCCATGGCGTCTGCAAATTTTTCTATTGCAAGCTGTTCCCTTCCACCTACAGTGGAGGCATATTCCCTCAGGCCTAGAGCAATTTCAGTTGCTGCAGCACCTGCGCCTACTACAATTTTTCCATCTTCTATTGCCTTTGCAACAACGTGCAAAGAATCCTGTATTGATCTTTCTATTTCATCAACAACGTGCTCTGTTCCGCCCCTTATTAAAATTGAAACTGCCTTTGGATTCTTGCATCCTGTCACAAATGTTAAATGATCATCACCAATTTTTACCTCTTCAACCTTATCAGCAAAGCCGAGATCATTTGCAGTTAAATCATCTAGGTTCATTACAATCTTTGCACCTGTGGCCTTTTCAAGTTTTTCCATATCACTCTTCTTTACTCTTCTAGCAGCATATATGCCCTTCTTAGCAAGGAAATGCTGGGCCATATCATCAATGCCTTTCTGGGATATAACAACATTTGCTCCTGTTGCTGCTACCTTGTCAACCATTTCCCTCAGCATCTTTTCCTCTTCCTGTAAGAATGAGTGAATCATTGTTGGATCCCTAATCTGTATATTTGTATCAATTTCTGGTTTCTTTATTTCAAGGGCTGCATTTAACAATGCAATTTTTGCCTTCTTTACCACCTGAGGCATGTCAGGATGTGCCTTTTCTTTGTCTACAATAACGCCTTCAATTATTTGCGTATCGTCAATGGAGCCTCCCTGCTTCTTTATTATTTGAACATTGTTAAGGTCAGCAATTTTCTTTCCATCCAGATTCTCTACAATTTTCTTAACAGCATCAACGGATATTTTCGCAAGGAGATCCTTGCTCATACTTGCACTTTTACTTCCAAGTGCAGTTTTAGCAATTTTTATCAAAACTTCGTCATCATTTTCTGAAATCTTCATTGACATTTTTTCAAGAATCTCTTTTGCCTTCTCTGAAGCCATTCTGTAACCTGATGAGATTACTGTTGGATGTACATTCTGGTCAAGTAAAGTCTGTGCCTGCTTTAACAATTCCCCAGCAAGCATAACAGCTGTTGTTGTTCCATCTCCAACCTCCGTGTCTTGAGTTTTAGCTACTTCAACTATCATTTTTGCAGCTGGATGCTCAACTTCAATTTCCTTCATTATTGTAACACCATCATTTGTGATCACCACATCACCAAGAGAATCGACAAGCATCTTGTCCATTCCTCTTGGGCCCAATGTGGACCTCACAGCATCGGCAATTGCAATTGCCGCTTGAATGTTATTTTTCATTGCATCTTTTCCCGTCTCTCTTTTTGTACCCTCTTTAAGAATTAATATGGGCTGTCCGGTCATCATATTTAAATTCACCTCTTTGAGATGATAAAATACTTTTTCTATATAAATTTTTTTGAAAATGAAACTTTATGAATCGAAGGATTTATTAAATGATTAATCTTTTTGATTTATTATGCCATTACTTGGTAGGAGATCTTCATCTCAAACTTTTATGCCTTCGCTTAGGGACCTTATCAGGGAAGGGAGATTAGAGGCAAAAACAGATCCAACGAAGGCAAAGGTAACGTTAAGGAAAATAATCAGGATGGTTTCAGATGCAGATCCTAGCGAACAGATGGCAATTGAGCAGAATAAAGATGAAGTAATAAATATACTTCTTGAGGCAGGGGCAATACTGGAAGATCTTGGTGATAAGGAGAAGAGTATAGAATTTTTTGAAAAAGTAAAAGAGATGAATCCTAATAATCCTCGCCCCTGGTTTGAAATAGGAAGGATTTTGGCAAACCAAAATATACAAATTCCTTATGCTACAGTAAACATAAAAAAATCTTTGGAATTAGATCCAAATAATGCTTTAGCAATGATAATCTTAGGTGATATATACAAGTTACAAAAAGATTATAAAAATGCGCTTAAATGGTATAAAGATGCACTGAAAATAAACCCTGAAAAGGGTGAAGTATTGGACAGAATTCTTTCATTGGATCCTTTTGATAAGGAAGCTTTAAGACAGAAACTTGAATATTTATTAGAGAGAGGAGACAAGGAAGGTGCAGCTCAGATTTATTTGCAGCTAGGCATAATTGAAAATAACATTGATCTGATCGATGAGGGTATAAAGAATTCACCAAATAATGTATCCCTATTGAAAGAAAAGGCAAGGATGCTTATAAACAAGGGAAGAAAATCCGAGGCACAACAATTCATTGAAAGAGTGAAAAAGCTCTCCCCCAATGATCCAGAGATCCCTATTTTAGAAGACATGATCTCCGAGAAAAAGGTGAAAGCGGAAGAAGATATATTCGGAGATCTAGGTATTGGACCGGAGGTATCTGGCATAGATCAAAAGGAGCCAGATGAAAATGAGCTGGAAAATATCTTAAATTCTGGCAATTATAAAGAAATTTTAAATAAATACGCAAATTCGGAAACATTTGTTAAAAATCTAGATAATATACTTTCTAAGAATATTGAAGACTATGATTTTTTAATTCCTGCCTTAGACGAAGCATTGAAATCTGGAATTAAGGCTGAAAATCTCACGAACTTAAGATCTAAACTTGGCCAGGTATTTGATGCCATTAATTTATTTAACAATAATAAAATTGAAGATGCTGAAAAAATACTGAATAACATTGTACTAAAGGATCAGAAGAATGCCCTTGCATGGTTTTATAAAGCTAGGATAGCTACAATAAAGAAAAATACCATGGGTGCCAAGAACTTCTTGCTTATGGCAAAAAAACTGGGTAAATTTGATGAATCTAAATTTCCAGAACTTGAAATTTTAAAGTGAAATTAAAATGATTTTACTGAAAATAGGTGGGAGTGTAATTACTGATAAAAAGGTTTATAGAAAATTAAATGAATCTATCATAGAGAGAATTGCAAAAGAAATAATAAAAACAGATATGATTATTGTTCATGGTGGGGGCTCCTTTGGTCATGTTGTTTCAGATAAGCATAATCTACGGAATGGAATAAAAAATGATTCGGACTTGATTTATTTTTCCATTGTTGGAAAAGATATGCAGGATTTAAATTCCATTGTATTACAAAAATTAATCGATAGTGGTCTGCCAGCGGTATCTGTCCCTGTGCATTCCTTTCATAAGGTTGGTGAAACTTTTAGAACAGAAAGGTTCAAGGATCTAATTGAAAGAAAGTTTATCCCTGTTACTTACGGTGATATTGTTTTAGATCCAAAACGCGGGATGATCATTTGTTCAGGCGATCAGATAATGTTTCATCTTTCAAGGGCGTTTAAACCTGAAAAAGTAATATTCGTAACTGATGTGGATGGTATATATGATAAAAATCCTAAGTTTTATAGTGATGCTAAATTAATAAGAGAAATCCATGGAAATGAGGCAATATCATTTGGTAATGATGTTTCAGATGTTACAGGTTCTATGGAGGGAAAATTTAAGGTAATGAAAAATATAGCTAATTTAGGTATTGAGGTTATGGTTATAAATGGCCTAGTACCTGGACGTGTTAAAAGCGCAATCTTGGGAGAAAATGTAATTGGAACAAGGTGGAAAATATGATAGAAAATAGGAAATTGGATCATGTTAACATAGTCATAGAAAAGGACGTGAATGCTCACCATAATTATTGGGATGATGTAACAATAATTCATCAAACATTGCCGGAGATCAACTATGATGAAATAGATCTTTCAACAGATTTTTTAGGAAGGAGGCTCAAGTATCCTATCATTATTGAATCAATGACAGGAGGTTTTCCTGAAGCAAAAAAATTGAATGAAACCATGGCTAAGGTAGCAGCGGAACTCCAAATAGGTATGGGCGTTGGAAGCGAAAGGGTTTTGTTAAAAAATAAGGATGTTATAGATACATTTTCCGTAATCAAGGAATATGATATACCATTAAGGATAGCAAATATAGGTGCGCCTCAATTAATAAACCAGAAAGTAGATTCTCAGGTAACTGATGAAGATCTCTCATTTATTATGGATGCCTTAAATGCTCATTTCTTGGACATACACTTAAATTTTCTTCAAGAAGTGGTGCAGCCCGAAGGCGATAGAAATGCGAAGGGCATAGAACAAAGGTTATACCAGGTATGCAGGAATTTTCCTGTTATAATAAAAGAAACTGGAGCTGGCATAGACTATAACACTGGATTAAGGCTTAAAAGAACAGGCGCTTTGGCCTTAGATGTTGCTGGAGTTTCAGGTACATCTTTTGCGGCAGTGGAATATTACAGGGCAAAAGGAATGGGTGACAAGAAAAGGGAAAGATTAGGTCAGGCACTCTGGGATTGGGGCATACCTTCACCTGTTTCAGTGATACAGCTTAAAAATTTAGCAATGAAGATAATTGCATCAGGAGGAATAAGAAACGGCATTGATGTATCAAGAGCACTCATATTGGGAGCAGATTTGGCAGGCATGGCAGGTCATGTAATGAAATACGCATCATTAGGTTATGATCAGCTTCTTGAGGAAATGGAAATGATCATAGAAGAATTAAAAGCAGTAATGTTTCTTACAGGATCCAAAAACATAGAAGCATTGCAAAAAAAGAAATATATTGTTCAAGGGCAGCTGAAAGAATGGCTGAGCCAGATTTAATTGAAATATGCCCAGTTTGCGGTCAAAAATCATTGAGAACCATAATTAATGAAACGGAAATTCCATATTTAGGAAAAATTTTACTTTATACATCGGTATGCTCAAATTGCGGTTATAGGCATAACGATGTCATTTTATTAGATCAGAAAAGGCCTGTTAGAATAGAATTCAAGGCATCTGGGCCAGAAGATCTAAAGGTGAGGGTAATCAGGTCATCCAATGCAAAAATAAGCATAAGTGAAATAGGTGTGGACATAGAACCAGTTCTAAATGGTGAATCATTCATTTCAGATATAGAGGGTGTTTTATTTCGCATCCTAAACATAATGTCACAGTTGCTTAAGGATTCAAATGAAGATAAGAAAAAAATCATAATTGAAAAAATGAAAAAAATAGCAAAAATGAGAAATGGTATAGATTCCCTTACATTCATAGTTGAAGATCCATCAGGAAATAGTGCAATAATTAGCGAAAGGGCAAAGATCACTTATCTAGACCAGGGAGAATAAATTTAATATTGAGTAAAGCATGGAATAAAACATGGATATTAACGAAATATTGAAAATGATGGAAAAATCCCTACCAGATGAAACACTTTTTGCTGAAGTGATTAGAGATCTAGTTAAAAATGAGATAGAATCAGCACTGAAGGAAAAATTGGACAAAAATCCAGAAATTAAAAACCAGTTAAGGAATGCAGTTATTGAATACATTGAGGCAAAAATAAAGGAAATATCCGCCACTACAAAATTCACAGAAGCTGTAGCAAAGCTTGGAATTATTTCATTACCATCAGAGTTGAGGGAAGAAATGCTAAAATCTTTCATTTCAGCATTTCAGAAAGAAATAACGCAGGCAATAGATAAAACACTATAATTTTTTATAAATGCCCTTTTCTACCCTGACCATTTTTTTATCCATAAGCATCTTAATTGAAAGATTGATTGTAGATTTTTTTGGTTTTATATAAAAATATCTTTCAAAATAATCCTGAATTTTTTCAAATGTTAAATCTTCCTGAGAGAGCATTTTCATAATTATAGTTGTAATATCCTCATAAACATTCCACGGGAAGATGAACCACGTCCAATTTTTTTCTAGTACCTCTTCAGCATAAAAATCTGGAATGAACTGTGACCTAGTTATATGTAAAAGGGTTGCAGATTTCAATATTAAAGGATCAAAACTTTTTATATATTCATAAGCTACTTTAAGACTCTGTCCCGTATCAGTTATGTCGTCAATGATTAAAACGTTCTTTCCTTTAATATTTATTGGAAGACCCTGCGTTATCTTTGCCTGGCCATCTGGAGTGGCAGTAATTCCCCAGTGCTCTGTCTTTATTGCATAAAGGTCCTTTAGCTGTAAATAATCTGAAAGAATTCTTGCTGGAACTAAGCCACCGCGTGATAAGCCAATTATTATATCTGGCATGTAATCTATTGAATCCATCTTTTTTTTAATTTCATAAACCCAGGATTCAATGTTTTTCCATGATACAAGCATGCACTTGAAACCTTCCATAAAATTGGAAATTATAAAATTGAATATAAAAATTGCTATCGTTAGCATTTTTATTTAAAGTCTTTGAAAAAAAGATTTTTATACTCAGGAATAATACTTATTTAAAATGAGCAACGAGGACAAAATAGTACATTTTCGATTGAAAGAAAACCCCGAAATCACTGTTGAAGAGGTATATGAGATGATGTCTGAGTTGCAGAAGAAATACCCAGATAGGGAAATATTTTATGACGGTGATCTTCAAGCAATATGTAGCAGACCAAAGAAGATCACGCCAAGAAAAGATTAATATAGCAATAACTATTATAAGAAATGAACGGGAAACTGTTTTCCTAAAAATTGGGAAGTAGGCGAGCCGTTCAAAAAGAAAAAAGAAGGAAGAAAGTATGGAAAACGTAACGAAAATAAAAGACTTGAGCCCTGAATCAAAAAGGGTGAATGTTTTGGGAAAAGTGACAAGTGTTGGAGAAACCAAGGAAATACAAACAAGGTATGGAGAATCCAGGAAACTTACAGAAGTTGTAATTGGAGACGAAACAGGATTGATCACACTCACATTGTGGGGGGATCAATCAAACGACGTTAATACAGGAGATGCTCTCTATATAGACAATGGTTATGTTACCCTTGTCAGGGGGCATATGAGGTTGAACGTCGGCAAGTACGGTTCAATAAAGAAAAGTGAAGAAGCACCAGAAAATGTCAACACAGAAAACGATCTCAGCGCGACAGAGCACAGCCAGGAATTCAGACCAGAGAGAAGGTCGTTCAACCGCGGCGGAAGAAGAGATTTTAAGAAAAGGTATTAAGTCCTTTTCTTTAACTTTTAATAATTTTTGCAATCTCCTTTAGGAGATCTCCCTTTTTTTTGTTCGTATCGATATAAAATCTTGTTCTATCTTCAAACCAATGTTTAGAATATTGTTTATTTTGAATTTCATATTTAATATTCAATTTTTTTAGTGCATTCTCTATTTTTTCTGGTGTAGGATCGGAAGCCAAGGCCCTAGGTACCTTTCTACCCTGTTTTTTTGAATATTTTCTATTAAAATAGGAAGGGTAAATTATCATTTTCCTATTAGAATGCCGTTAAGAACGCCATCCTGGCCTGGCCTGGATGTAATTTTAACCATGCCAATATCAGTAAGAACAACAGCACCCTTATTTATTATGTTTCTTTGCACATAGTGGGGGTCTGCCTGATTTTCCTTAACTGTGATTATTTTTGCCTTTTTCATTGTTTTTGATTCCTTATCATAAACATTAACATGGTCTACAGAAAGTATCTTAATCTTGAAATTACCACCGAATGTCCTTTCAAATTTTTTCTTTTCAGGGCCTAATTTTGTAAGAACAGGATCGCTTCCGAGCTCATATCTTCTCTTCTTTCTTGATTGTCTATATCGACCGCCAGTCATTTTTCTAATGGACCTACCTTGCCAGAATGTCATGTTTACACCTTTAAACCTCTAATACTTTCATTATAAAAAACTTTTCACTTTTTTTTGAAAATTAATTTATATTCAAATTTTTTTATCCCTATTATGTACGAATATACTAGTGAAGTTGAATGGATTGATGATAGAAGAACAAGGCTAAAAGTGAAGAACTTTGAACTTGAAGTTGATTCTCCTCCAGAGTTCAAAGGTCCAGAAGGTCAAATGACCCCAGAGGAACTTTTCCCAGGAGTTCTTGCTTCATGTGTTTTAACAACGTTCCTTGAATTCAAGGACAAGATGGGTATCAATTTACAGAAATGGACATGCAAAGTAAAATCTGTGTTAGGGCCAAGTCCAGAGAAGGGATTCAGGTTCGAATCTATTCACATGCATGTGATACTCAAAGTTGCACCTGAAGATAAGGAAAAAATACCCAGGGCCATGGAGCTTGCACATAAATATTGTTTCATTTCGAGGGCTATAAAAAATAATGTAGAAGAAATAATTGATTGGGAATTTATAGATTAACCTATTTCTCTTTTTCCAATTTTTTCTTAAGTTCTTCCAGCTCTTCTTTGATCCTCTTATCCATAGGATTCTTTCTAGCCTTTTCTTCAAGTTCAGCGATCTTGTTTTCCAGATTCCTTTTCTTCCTTGCAAGATCTTTTTTACTTAGACCCATGTTTTAAAGTAATTGCCCTTGAGTATTTAAATTTTCAATTTTTACACAACATATTTTTTTATTCAATACAAATTAAAAATTTTTTCATTAGTGGTAAAAAATTGAAAAATTTTTCAAATTAATGGAAATAAAATAAAAATTAATATTTTATTATTTTTAATATTAATTTTAAACAATTTTAAATAAGTGATTCATATACTTGCACACATGGAAACTGAAGGTAGTGAAGCAGGAGAAAAAGGTGCAAAATTTTCTCGACTTGCGGTAGAATATTCAAAAAAATATCAAGGTAAAATACAAACAATTCCTAAAGTGCCTGTAAAGAGCCTTAGCGATTTTTCAATATGGTATACACCGGGTGTGGCGGCTGTTTCACTTGAAATAGCCAAAAATGAGGATCTTTCATATGAAATGACATGGAGATGGAATTCGGTCGGCATTATAACAGATGGTACAAGGGTCCTTGGCCTTGGAAATATAGGACCTTATGGAGCCATGCCCGTCATGGAGGGTAAAGGTCTCATATTCAAATACCTTGGTGGTGTTGATGCTGTTCCAGTTCCAATAAATGTTCACGATAAGGATGAAATAGTTAAGGTAGTTAAAGCACTTGAGCCCGCTTTCGGTGGAATAAACCTTGAAGATATAGAATCACCAAAATGCTTTTACCTTCTAGAAAAACTTTCATCTGAGATGAGCATACCTGTCTGGCATGATGACCAGCTTGGCACTGCGGGAGCAACTTTGGCAGGTATATTAAATGCCCTCAAGCTTACAGGTAGGACACCTGAAAAAACAAAGGTGGTATTCTTTGGTTCAGGAGCAGCTAACATTGCAACTGTAAAACTCTTTAAGGCAGCAGGTTTCAACTTAAAAAATATTATAATGGTTGATTCGAAGGGTGTATTGCATGCTGAAAGGGAGGACATGGATTCATTGATGAGAAATAATCCTTGGAAGTATGAACTCGGCCTACAAACAAATGGATCAAATGTTAAGGGAACAATAGTAGATGCTCTAGAAGGGGCAGATGCCCTAGTAGCAGCATCTGTTCCTGGTCCAGGTACAATTAAAGGGGAATGGATTAGAAAAATGGAAAAAAGGGCAATAGTATTTGCACTTGCAAATCCAGTCCCAGAAATATGGCCAGATGAAGCAAAAAAGAATGGTGCTGAAATAGTTGCAACTGGAAGATCTGATTTTCCGAACCAAATTAATAACAGTATGGTTTTCCCTGGCGTATTCAGGGGAGCTCTTGATTCAAGAACAAGAAAAATAAATGAACCAATGATTGTTGAAGCCTCAATGGAGCTTGCTAGGTTTGCAGAGGAGAAGGGAATTAATGAAAATTACATCATTCCTAATATGACAGAATGGGAAGTATTTCCAAGGGTGGCATCTGCAATAGCATCAAAATCTGTAGAAGAAGGACTGGCAAGGAAAAAGGGAACAAGGGAAGAGTTCTATCTCAGGGCAAAGGAAATAATTGAAAAGAATAGGGAAATAATTGAAAAATTAATGAATATGGGATATATAGAAGATATAAGGAGATGAGAAAAATGGAAATTAAAATTAGGGACCTGGAAGAAAATGATCTTAAGGAAGCTACTGATCTAATTGTAAGACTGAAAAAGTTCAACTCAGAGCATGATCCTTTATTTGCTCTCACAGAGGATTTGGAAAATGCTGTATTGAAATATCTCAAAGAATCAATTTCTTTAGATTCAAGGGATGTCATGGTAGCAGAAGAGGAAGGTAAGATTGTTGGTATTGTACTGGCAGAGATCATAGACAGGATGTTTTATCATCCTCTCAAGGAAGTAAGGATTACAGAACTTTACGTTCTTCCAGCGTACAGGAAAAAGGGCCTTGGAAAAAGGCTCATAGATGAAATAGCAAAGAAAGAGAAGAAAAAGGGATGCAGCATTCTAACCGTTGAATTCCCGAATGAAAATCTTCTTGCACATAAATTTTACACATCCCAGGGCATGAGATCAATAATATGCGTCTATGGAAAAACAATTTAAATTTTTTATAAATTATTATTTATTATTTTTGCAAATTCTTCAGGTTTTTCAAGCTGCGGCATATGTCCTGCATCCATTATAAATAACTTTGAATTTTTTATGTAACTATTAAACAATTCAGCGTATTTTATATCAATTATGTCATCATTTTTGCCCCATATTATCAATGTATTTGATTTTATTTTATGCAATTCTTCTGGTTTCATTCTCCATTTTGGATCCTGGTTGTTCATGATCATGTTTTTAAGGATTTTCGCATCATTCCTATTATTTGATTTAACAAGAAAATCAATGAAGTTATTTATGTATTCTTCTGGCATGGTTCCAACAGGAGGTTGCAAGCCTGCACTATCCACTAGAACTAAATTTTTTGGGTTATAAAAATAAACACTGAATCTTAAAGATACCCAGCCACCGTAGGAATTTCCCATGAGGGTAAACTCTTCTGGCAAAATTCCCTTAATAAAATCATTCAAAAAAATACATTGATTTTCTATTGTGTATTCAATATCAATCTTAGGTGACCTTCCATGGCCAAGCAAATCAATAAAATATAATCCAAATTTATTGTCAAGGTATTTTTCCAATTTTGCGAAGCTTTCTGCTGAAGATCCTATACCATGGAGAGCAATTACTGGATATTCGCCTTTCCTAAATAAGTAAGAAATTTTTCCAAACCTTGTTTCTGCAAACTTCCTTTCCATTGTGCTTTTGAATATAAATTTAATAATAAGCTTTTTCATTTTCTTTATATATTAAATTTCATTATATGGAATCATGAAAACAATAAATGTTTCCGATTTACCAAAGGCAGGTCCTTATTCACACGCAGTGATTTCTAAAGATTCCATATATCTTTCAGGTCAAACTGGTGATGGAGAAAGTTTCAGAGAGCAGTTTATGAACACAATGAAAAAAATAATAAAAATTCTAGAGGAATCGGGATCATACTTAAATAAGGTCTGCAAAGTTACAGTTTATTTATCTAAAGCTGAATATTTTCAGGAAATGAATGATCTATATGGTAAATATTTCAAAAACGAATTTCCAGCAAGAACCACAGTAATTGTAAATTTTCCAAACAGCAAGACATTAGTTGAAATAGACGTTATTGCAGAAAAATAAATAAAAGGTTTCAGAGATATTTCTCCCTGAAATACTTTATCAGATATTCGGGGTTGTAAGTTTCATTAAAAGATCTCTTTAAAAGTTCCTTGGGTGAATAAATTGAACCGTACCTGTGTATCTTATCCCTTAAGAATTTTTTCACATAATCAATATTTCCGGATTCTATGTTTTCATGAAGATCTTTTATCTGATATCTAATTATTGCAGATATTATGTTGCCCAGAGAATATGTGGGGAAATAGCCAAATGATCCCTGTGACCAGTGAATGTCCTGCATTACTCCTTCCGAAACATTTCCTGGCCTGATACCCAGATATTTTTCCATGAACTGATCCCATATTTCAGGAAGATCGCTCACTGAAAATTTTCCCGTTAAAAGATTCTTTTCTATTTCATATCTCAACGCAATATGAAAATTGTATGTGACTTCATCAGCATCAACCCTTATTAAACTCGGACTCACCGTATTGAAATATACAAAAATATCATGCTCATCGTAATTTTTGATGAAGGGTAAATATTCTCTTAGAGCTGGATATAGAATATGCACAAATTCTTTGCTCCTTCCTACTATGTTTTCAAAGAACCTTGATTGTGATTCATGGAATCCAAGGGATGGTGCACCTGCAACGGGAGTCCATGCAAGTGAAGGATCGATCTGAAGCTCATATATGGCATGGCCAGATTCATGTATAGTTGAAAACAAAGTGCTTTTAAAATTTATACCTTCGTATCTTGTTGTTATTCTTACATCGTCCATGGAAATGTTCGTTGTAAATGGATGTGCAGAAACATCCATCCTGAACCTGTCCATTGGCATTTTTAATATATCTAGAATTTTTTTGTTTACCTTTTTCATCGAATCCATTCTATATTTTTTATTTTCAAGCGGGTGTTTAACATAAAATTTTCTTTCCTGTATAATTTTATCCAGTATAGGCTTTGTTTCATTAAGTAATTTATTAAATATTTCGTCTGCTTCTTTTACAGTGAAGCCTTCTTCATAAAGGTCCATGAGTGCATTATATGGGTGATTTTCATAACCCAGGTATGATGCTATTTCCTTCTGAAGATCAACAATTTTGACAAGATATGGTTCGAATGCTGAAAAATCCTGCCTTTTTCGGCTTTCTCTCCATACCATGGCTGCCTTTGATGATGTTTTGCTTAGTTCCTTTAAAACATCCTTTGGTATTGAAACATAATAGTGGATAGACCTTTTTAAATTTCTTACAATTCCATGTTCCAAATCTGAGAAATCTTTAGTGTTTAAAGCATCTACCTTGCCCTGAAGGTTCATAATCCTTTCCTGGCGAAACATTTCAAGCCTTGATAGTACCTCGCTCCTGAAATCAATGCCCTTCTCAGGCATGTTTGTTTCAAGATCCCAATGCATCAATCTCTGAGCCTGGGAAAGTGTTTCTATGTTTTTATATTCCTCAAGAATATCATTCAAGATCATATTATAAAAAATATAATCATTATATATACATATTTCTGTTCAGGTGTAATTACCTGGAAAATTTTATATATTTGTTTTAAGTAATTTTCCAACATGCGCAAATATGGTAAAAAAGAGAAGGGAGTATCAGAGGTAATAGGTACAATTTTAATTCTAGGCATAACTGTTGTTCTTTTTAGTAGCATATTTTATTATGTTGCGGTTATGCCTCCACCTAAGTCACAGGTTTATACTTCATTTACATCAAATTATGAAATTTATCCAAATGGTACTTTTAACATCACCATAACAAACAGTGGTGGAGAATCCTTATCCATTTACACAACAGAATTAATTGTAATGGTGCAGAACCCGAATGATCATATAATGCATTATTTATCATATTCAAAAATTTATAACCAGATAAAGAACAATTATTTCAAGGTTGGAAAGAGTTTCTATTACGATTCATACTGGGATGGTATACATAATGCAACATATTTATCAACAATTTCTATTTATTTGATAGATACGCAAAATAACCAGGTAGTATGGTCAAACGTTTTGCAAGGAGCGATAAGTACGGTAAAGATCATTGGTTTTTCATATACGCCTGACCCCATGCCTGCAAATGCAACATTTTTAGCACATTTCACATCATTTATTATTTATAACGTAAATGATAAGGTATTGCCAAAAGTGAATATTTCTATCCCAAAATTTGGCATTAAAGGGAATATGAGCTATGTTTTCCCAATGGAGTATAGCTTTACACAAACAATTTCAGGTCTTCCTCCTGGGCAGTATCCCATATACATAAATGCAACGATGGGAAATATTACGGATCATTATTATGGATTAATTCAGGTAGCAAATACTGGCCTATCATTAATAGCATTAAAGGTAACATCAATATCTTTGCAGAACCCTGAGCCTGTCCATGGAAGCAATACAACTATTTTCATTTCAATTTACAATCCATCTAATAGAACAGAAACATTCCAGCTGAATATTACAGACCATTTCTCTAGCTATCCAAATGGTTGGTCATATATTTATACAACACCCACAAAACTTGACGATCCAACATCATATTTCTCCATAGGGCCAATGACTTCATTGCCAATAACAATACCATGGTATAAAATAGGTGGATCATACGTTGCTGCAGGTTTGCATAAATTAAATGTATCATTTATTAATGTTACACCATATATAGCTAATTCTGGAAATAGCGTAAATATAACAATCTATCCGAAGATCATATTTGTTGGTGATGATTTTTCAATGAGCTCATCATCGAATGTTTACAATGATTATTACTGGCTGTTCAAGTACATGAATTTCCCAATTTCTATTACATCGCCCACGCCTTCATCCAGCATATTTGTAAATATTAGTGGTTATGATTTTGTGATATGGGTAATGGGATCTTCTTCTGCTACCTTAGGACCTAATCAAGCTGAATTAGATAATCTTCTTAGCCAGGGTGGATCTCTCCTATTTATAGGAAATGGTACTAGTAATTTTGCAGGACTAAGTGGAATAGGAACTGGAACTTTAAGTCCTGAAAATTTATTAAAAAATGCAACGGTAAGGTACCAGAATTTAACAAAGATTTCTCCAAATTCTTTCAATGAAACTATAAATTACACTGCTAATATAACAGCAGGCCAATATGTATTATTTTCTTCAGGTAACAAAGATCTTGCAAATCTCTCAGGTTCAGCATCGGACATTGTTGCAACTTATGGTGTTGTGAATAATAGCAATAACCATGGGAAGTTTGTTTATATAGGTTATCAGCTCTCAAGCATGTTCCTTTATCAGCAATACTATGTAATGAATAAAATAATTATGTGGCTATCAAATGTAACATTATTAAGTGGTGTTCAGGATATTGCCTTAGTTGATATGTCGGTTTCAAATTCAAATCCTATGTTCATGCAACCAGTGAACTTTACTTTCTATATACAGAATTTCTCACCTGGAACATTTGGGCCAACATATTTAGAGTTTGAAATAAATTCACAGATTGTTCCTGTAATTCAGGGAAACGTAAATATTCCAAGTAACAATATATATGTTCCACCGTTACCAGGAAATGGTGCCGTAACGCCTATTACAATTACATGGTATGCTGATATTTCACCGGGTACATATCAAATATTTGCTGATGTGAATCCTTATCATGATCCGCCTGAAATAAATTACAATAACAATATATTAAGTGGAATGATCAACGTAAATTTGAATGTTAAATTTTCTATTCTTTTGGTATATGTTCATTCTTCAAATGAACAAAATAAAAATATTAGTGGTGTTTTAAATGCTTTGAATAGTACTGTTGGTAGTAGCAATTACAAATTTGTAAATTATTATGAAAGTGGTGGATCTGTTACCACAAATGTAAAAAATCTATCTGCAACATTTAAAAATTACAATCTTGTGATCATTGATGTTAATAATTCTGGAAAATTTGACTCTAATTTAGCTTATGCAATAAATTCATACATCAACAACCCCAATACTTATAAATATCCATATTCTATGATATTTTTAGGGCAAAATTTAGGTAGTGCAATAAACTCATACACTTCATCTCCATCGATAGAAAACATTTTGAATATTAGCTCTGTAAATATACCCAAACATACAACATCTTCAGGTAATCTTTATGGTTTAACATACAATAATTTGAATTTAAATTTAGGCCCATTGGGAGCAAATGTATCGAGAGGTTATGGATTGGTTTATAACTATGGAACTGGAGCTGGTGCCGTTTCTACTGTCATCAATTTAAAAAGTAATGTGGCTGGAACTGCTATTTTTGATGTTAACAATTACACATCATCTTTGCCAAATAGAACTGGAAATGCAGTAATTGAGAATCTTTCTAATGTTATAGTTACCATATTTCCATATGATTTTGAGAATATTGTTGGTTTTATTCAGAATCATACAATGCAGTATGCACCATCTAATCCTGTTCAGTACGCAAAGAATTTTCTTATGATGAATTTCCTTGTTTCATCCAGATACTTATTCAATAAACCATTGCCTGAGATTTTATCACCGGACATAAGCATAAATTCAAATATTGTTACATTAAATAATTATTATTTATTCACAGTTACAATGAGAAATTTAGGTGCAGTACCAACATATGTAACATTAGAAGCATTTGAAGAAACATCAATGTTCTATTCATCACAACCCATATATCTTGTAGGAAGTACAATGAATTCAATTACAACTGTAACAGCAACAGTTATATGGAAACCGTCATACGCATCTTCTCCCAATCCTGAATGGATAAGGTTTGTTTTAGTTCCATCAAATGGACAATCTTCATTATCACCGATGCTAGAAGCATTAACTACTCAACAGGTCTATTTCTTCTATGATAATTTTCAGAATGGAGGATCTAATTGGTATCATTATGATACGGTTTTTGGGTACGAAGGTACAAATTACATTAATTATCCTAGTTATCTTAATGATAATGGCTGGTATGCATCTGAGCCTTACAGTATGTTCGGATCTGTTACACCTGAAGCTTCGCCTAATTCAATAAATCCTCTTCAGCTATTTCAAACAAATATAGGTGATGCAAGTGGTGTTTATGACAGTTCAAATTCAAATGGTTGGAATTTTTATGAAAATGGTATATCAGGCGGTTATTCAATCGGAATTTCATTCAATGTTAATTCCCACAATGGTACTTGGACACAGTCTGATTATATTTTAAAAACAAATGCAATTAATATTAATAACGCCTCCTCTGCTTATTTAGAATTTTATGCAAATTATCAGCTAGCTGTTGGAGCTGAAGGTGTGGTTGTATTCATTTCACATGATGAAGGAAATTGGTCTTATATACAACCTATGCAAGGATACCCTGATAATGTAGAATTCAAAGAACCTTCTGGTGAAGGAACTTTTTATTATCCTCAGAATGGAGGGCTAACCCCTGCATTCAATACTGTTTCAGGTGGTTGGACTTATTACAAATTTGATCTTTGCCATACATGGTATGGTAAGAATGCGAATGCAAGTAATTGGAACAAGTTATACATAATGTTCGTGTTTTCATATGCTAGTGATCGTGAAGCGAATGCTTACGGTAACGATGGATTTTATATAGATGATATAAAAGTCATAGAATCAGGTAAATTAACACCTCAACCTTCTACGATAAATGCTGAATCCACTGGAGATACTTGGTCCTTATCAAACTTTGATGGATACCATGTATTTTACAACAATCTATCTTATTATGAGATTGATAATTTAGTATCCATACCTATTTCTTTAACTAATGCTATATCTGTAAAATTCAATTTTCTAACTAATTATTCAATATGGTCAAGGTGGAGCTTAGCAAATTTTGAGGAAGATGTACCTAATGGTTTCAGGGTATACATTGGAACTATGTCAACAAATGGTGGTATAATTTGGGATAAACTAGATACTCGCTGGGCTGGCGAATCTGGAATTACTTCATCAGGATTAAATTGGGCTTCTACCATACCTAGCAATTTTTACTCTAATATAGGTGCATTTTCGCCTACCACTGGATCTCAAATAAATATATCTCAGTTTGCAGGTCAGACTATATATATCAAATTTGAAGTTAATGGCGATTATCCTACAGACTATACATATGGTACGGGATATGAAGGTACATATGGATTGATAACATCTACTACTTCTAATTATGTAATTTTAACCAACGTGGTTGTTCAGGGATATAGTTTATATTCTCCTATACAGGTTCAAACAGTTTGGACATAAAATTAAATTTTTT
>ERZ1669251.150-NODE-150-length-25133-cov-9.141518_pt1 | contig 25133 bp, 20 predicted proteins | sample MGYA00579294_ERZ1669251 | MGnify/ENA primary metagenome ERZ1669251 (study PRJEB41166, sample SAMN08046056) | hot springs metagenome | biome: hot spring; feature: acid hot spring; material: thermophilic sediment; isolation source: thermophilic sediment from acid...
AAAGATAAAAAAGTGTATTTGATAGGGATAGAGTTTAGCAAAGAGAAGAAGAATATAGTCAACTTTGAGTGGGAAAGCCTCATAGAAAATTAAGAAACTCAAGTATCTCTTGTTCTATATTGTACATATTGTCTATCATAAATTTTTGGATTTTGTTTTTTTGGAAATTATCCGCTAAAAATTCAACACCAGCAAAAAATTGTTCAAGATTTGTCTTACTAATCCAAGCAAAACGTATTTTTATTCTAATGATAGTATTTAATATAGTAAATTGCATATCCGCATATTTGTTGGAAAACATATCTAAAGGTTTGTTTGTGTTTATTATGATGCCAGCCCCAGCCTCAGATATGTCTATTATCCTTGCTGGAAAAAACAGATTGCTGATTAAAACTGTGGCATCTATTGGTTCTTCAAGGTTTATTCTTAAAAATCTTCTTTTTTCTCTATCTACGGCCACTAAGCTGATGTAGTTAAGAGTTGCAATAGATTTTTCTTTGCTTACAACGTTGCAAAGAATGGGCCTTAGAAGTATGCCAGTTCTAACCAGCATATTTTTGCCGGGGGATATAGAATAAAGCGTATCTTGATGCTCAAAAGCTAAGGATATTGTATCGTTTGACACATTTGCTATGGTGGCTATGTTACCGTTTAATACCGATTCCTCTTGCCATGTGGCAAATACATTCTTGTTTCTAGCTTTTAAAAACGTTAAAATCTTAAAAATATACTCTTTTTCTAGCATTATGTTGCAGCTTTTAAAATAGGCTTTAGCGCTTTTGCCGTGTAGGAGTGTGGGTGATGTATAAGCTCTTCTGGTGGTCCTTCAAAAAGAAGATACCCTCCACGCTCACCGCTTTCTGGTCCTATATCTATTATCCAGTCAGCGCATTTTATAAGCTCTAAGTTGTGCTCTATCACCACCACAGTATTTCCCTTGTCTACAAGCCTTTGAAGTATGTTGATAAGCTTTTTTATGTCATCGGTGTGAAGACCTGTGGTGGGCTCGTCTAAAAGATAAAGGGTGTTGCCGGTATCTTTTTTAGATAGTTCTTTTGAAAGCTTTATCCTTTGGGCTTCGCCACCAGACAAAGTAGTGGCGTTTTGACCAAGAGATATATAACCAAGCCCCACTTCTTGAAGGAGTTTTAATTTTCTTGATATAGAGGGAATGTTTTTAAAAAATTCGTAAGCTTCGTCCACCGTCATATTTAAAACATCCGATATGTTTTTGCCATTGTATCTTATGTCAAGGGTTTCTTTGTTGTATCTGGCACCTTTACACACGTCGCAAGTTACATAAACAGGCGGCAAAAAGTGCATCTCCACCTTTATAACTCCTTCTCCTTGACAAGCCTCGCATCTACCGCCTTCTACGTTAAAAGAAAATCTACCTGGGCTATATCCCCTTGCTTTTGCCTCCGGCGTTTGACTAAAAAGCTCCCTTATAGCATCAAAAACTTTTACGTATGTAGCTGGGTTGCTTCTGGGAGTCCTTCCTATGGGAGATTGGTCTACATTTATGGCTTTGTCAAAAAGCTCAATACCCTCTATCTTATCAAACTTACCTATATACTCGTAAGAGCTGTAAAAATGCCTTTTGGCGTATTGCCACAATATATCATAGACCAAGCTTGATTTTCCACTACCTGAGACTCCTGTAACGCATATGAAAAGCCCTGCTGGAAATCTTACCGTTATATTTTTTAGGTTGTTTTCTTTTGCCCCTACTATTTTAAGAAAGCCTTTTTCGGGTTTTCTTCTTTCTTTGGGCATTTCTATAGAAAGCCTACCAGATAGATATCCGCCAGTTAGAGATTTTTTATCTTTTCTAATGTGCTCGACAGTCCCCTTAGATACTATATAACCGCCGTTTTTACCAGCACTAGGTCCAAGCTCTACTATATAATCAGCCGATTCTATCGTCTCATGGTCATGCTCTACCACTATAACGGTGTTTCCAAGATCTCTTAGTTCTTTTAACGTATTTATGAGCTTGCCAGTATCTCTTGGGTGAAGTCCAATGGAAGGCTCATCCAATACATACAAAACACCTGTGAGCTTAGAACCCACTTGGGTAGCAAGTCTTATGCGCTGCATCTCACCGCCTGAAAGGGTGTTTGCACTCCTTCCCAAGGATATATAATCAAGCCCTACATCTAGCAAAAACTTTATGCGGTTTTTTATTTCTTTTAGAAGGGGCTTTGCTATTTCTTTTTCTTTGTCGGTTAGCTTATCCTCTATAGAGTCAAAAAAATCGTATGTTTTATCCACGGATACTTTTACCACATCCCATATGTTTTTATCGAGCACAAAAACAGACAAAGCCTCTTGTTTTAGTCTAGAACCATCACAAACGGGACAAGGATTTTCCCTTATAAAGCTATCTAACAAGTCTTTTACCCTATCTGCTTCATCGGCGTTTACATATCTTTGTTCTAAATGTGGAATTATACCTTCAAAGTGAAAGCTGTAATTGCCCCTTGAGCCGTAAAGTATTAGCTCTCTTATCTCCTTTGGTACATTTTTAAAAGCTGTATTTGGGTTTATTTTAAATTTTCTTAAAATCTCTAAAACTGGAAACTTTAGATAATCAAAAAACTGATATTCGTTAAATATCCTTATAGCGTTTAAAACTGTAGCGTTTTGGTCTATAAGGGCCTCTTCATCTATCTCCCATTTTACACCAAGTCCTTTACAAACAGGACAAGCTCCGTATGGTGAGTTGAAACTAAAGAGCCTTGGGGAAAGCTCTTGGATGGAAAATCCGTGCTCTGGGCACACCATACTTTCGCTAAAAAGCTCAAAAGAGGAAGATTCTACGTCTTCTATTTTTACTAGTCCCTCTGTTTGTTCCAAAGCTTTTTCTATGGCAAGTAAAGCCCTAGGCCTTTCTTCTTCGTTTAACGTAAGCCTATCTATTATGATGTCTATATCGTGTTTTTGGTTTTTATTCAAAGAAGGCACTTCAGATATTCTGTAAATATCGCCGTCTACTTTTACCCTTGAAAATCCTTGTTTTTCTATGTTTTTGAAAACATCTTTAAACTCACCCTTCTTACCCCTTACTATGGGCGCTAAAATCTGCACCTTTTTACCTTGGTACTTGCTGTATACATGCTCTAGTATCTCATGGGCTGATAGTCCTTCCAAAACCCTTCCGCATATGGGACATTTGGGTTTTCCTAAATTTGCCCAAAACACCCTTATATAATCGTATATTTCTGTGATGGTACCAACGGTAGAGCGCGGGTTGTGAGAGGTGGTTTTTTGGTCTATGGCAATGGCAGGCGATAAGCCTTCTATGCTATCTACTTCAGGTTTGTCCATAACATTTAAAAATTGCCTTGCGTAAGAAGATAAGGATTCTACATATCTTCTTTGACCCTCTGCGTATATTGTATCAAAAGCCAAAGAAGACTTACCGCTACCAGATGGGCCCGTTATTACCACAAGCTTATTTTTTGGAATGTCTATGTCTATATTTTTGAGATTGTGTTGTCTTGCCCCTTTTATTACTATATAGTTATGTACTGTTTTGTTTTTCATGCTCTTCTAGTTTTATAAAAGGTGCCAAGTCTTTTAATTCTATAAACAAATCACATATGTTTACAAGCTCTATAGAAGAGCTATCTTTCGTAGAAACCACTATTATCTGTTTTCCAAAGGTCCTAAGTATGTTTATAAGCTTTTCAAAATCGCTGTCTCCAGTAACCAATATCGCTACATCGTAGTTGTCTTTGGTAAGAAGGCAATCCATGGCAAGGTCTACGTCTAGGTTTCCCTTCATGCTACCGTCTTTTAATTGTTTTACAGCTTTTTTGATGACGGTAACCCCGCCAAAGGTAAGCATCCTATAAAACTTGTTTTGCTTTTCCTCTTCTTCTTTGTAAGCTAGATAAAAAAACGTGTTGTATATGATAAAGTAATTTGCAAAGTATCTAACGAGTTTCAATATATCTACCTTAAAATCCAAAAACTGTTTTTGGACAAAGTAAAGGTTTGTCCCATCTATAAAGATTCCAGCCACCTTTTTGGAGTTTGGCACGAGCATCATGTGATTTCTTCTCTTGATATATTTACTATCACTTTGCCCGCTCTTATAACCTTATCATGAAGTTTGTATCCCTTTGTGGTTACCTCCACTATTTCATCTGGACCAAAGTTTTCGTCTTGGATAGTATCCACAGCTTCCGCCAAAGTAGGATCAAACATCTGTCCTTTTAGTTCTAGCTCTTCTAAACCGTGTTTTTTTAGTATATTTTTTAAATCTTTGTATATCATATCTACACCTATTAGTATATTTTTTGTATTAGGGTCTAAAGATTCCATGCTGTTAAACTGAGTTATAGCTCTTTCAAAGTTATCAAGCACATCCAACATATCTTTTACAAGTCCTTCATGCCCATACTTTTTTAGGTGTTCTTTTTCTTTTCTATAGTGGTCTTTGAGTTGCTCTAACTCCCTTTGTAAAGATACAAGCTTTTCATTTGATACTCTTAATAGAGTCTCTAGTTTTGAGCATTTTTCTTTTTGCGCTTCGTACTCTTTTTCTAAATTTGATAGTTTTTCTAGCAATTCTTCTTTTGAGATTTCATTTTCCACATTGCTTTTCTCATTTTCTTGCTTTAGTTCCTCTTCCATGGTGCCTTTCACCTCCTTAAACTATATATTATATCAAAAGCCTTGAAACATATACATGGTATGAATTGGTGACATGAGTTCAAGATGGTTTATAGCCTCTTTAAAGTAAGCTCCCGTAAGCTCTCTTACAAGAGACTTCTCTTTTTTGAAGAAAACCACCCTCGGGTGTTTTATATGGGCAAGAAAAGCTGCTTTTTTCACCGCATCTTCTAAGTTTCCTATACCATCTACCAATCCCAACTGTTTTGCCTGAACACCCGTCAAGACTCTTCCATCTGCTATAGAAAGAAGCTGTTGTTTTGATATCTTGTTAGACCTATAGGCTAATATAGCGTCTATAAACTGTTCATATGTGTTGTCTACTAAGTATTGAAGATATGCTTTGTCGTCTTTAGAAAGCTTTTTCCAAGGTACCAGTATATCTTTGTATTTTCCTGTTTTTATATCGCCTTGTTCTATGCCTATCTTTTTAAGAAGGTCTTTGTAGTTTAGATAGTCTATTATTACGCCTATGCTGGCTGTAAGCGTACCCGGGTTTGCATATATATAGTTTGCTGGCACAGATATGTAATATCCACCGGAAGCCGCCAAGCTTCCCATAGAAACCACTATAGGCTTTTTATGGGCTCTAAATATTTGTAAAGCTCTATATATTTCTTGAGCTGCTCCCACTGCACCGCCGGGGCTATCTACTCTTAACACAAGGGCTTTTATGTTTTTATCTTTTTGGGCTTTTTCTATCTCTTTTTCAATGGGTAATGGGTTTAATATCACACCTCTTACTCTTATTATTGCTATATTTGGAGATTTTCTGTTTAAAAGCGCAAACACCAACGAAAACAAAAATATAACTCCCAAAAATATGCCTATTCTTTTTACCATACAAGCTCCTTCAGCTTTTTAGCTGGATCGTCTTCTTTCATAATGGATGTGCCTATTAAAAAACCGTCATATCCTTCTAAAAAGTTTATATCATCTTTTGAAAAGATGCCGCTTTCAGATATGAGCACCGCCTTTGTGTTTTCTTTTAAAATAGGAAGCATCTCTTTGCTTTTAGAGATGTCGATATCAAGAGTATCCAAGTCTCTATTGTTTACTCCTATTATTTCAAACTCTTTTACTTTTTCTATTTCATCTTCTTCAAAAATTTCCATAAGTATATCTAAGCCAAGTTTTTTAGCTTCGTAAGATATATCTTCAATTTGATATTTGTCTAAAATTCTTGCTATGAGAAGTATCGCATCGGCTTTATAAGCTCTTGCCTCATACACTTGGATAGGGTCTATTATGAAGTCTTTTCTCATTACCGGTATTTCTACTACGCTTTTTACCTCTTCAAGATAAGAGAGTTTTCCACCAAAAAACTTTTCATCGGTGAGAACTGATATAGCACAAGCCCCAGCTTCTTGATACTTGTGGGCTTGGTTTTTTATATCAACGTTTTTTATATGTCCCATAGAAGGTGAGGCTTGTTTTATTTCAGCTATTATTGGTGTTTTTATGGCTTTTGAGGATATGATAGCATTTTTCAAAGAAAGAGGAGGTTTTGCCTCCTTTATCATTCCTAAAAGCTCATCAAAGTAGCTGTAAGACCTATTTAAGCTTGATTTTTTGTATTCTACTATCTCTTGTAATATACCCATTAGCTAAGGTGTTTTCTAAAAAATGAAACAGCTTTTTCCCAAGCGTCTTTGGCGGCTTTTTCGTTGTAAACCTCTGGTCTTGTGTCATTTAAGAATGCGTGGTTCACACCTGGGTATATTATAAACTCAGCGTTTATGCCGTGCTTCTTGCATTCTTCCTTTGCTTTTTCTACGTCGGCAAGTGGTACATACTCATCTTTTTCAGCGTGTATTGCAAGGACCGGGGCTTTTATGGAAGAAAAATCAATAGGAGCAAGCTGATAAAGGGCGTAGAAGGGTACCAAGGCATCTCCGTATTTTCCAAAATACCATGTAAGAGTCCCACCACAGCAAAAGCCCGTTATGCCTATTTTTTTAACGCCTTGAGATTTTAAATAGTCTATCGTTTCTTCTATTATGTTTTGGGCTTTTGATAAATTTGAAAAGAGGTTTTGCATCAAAGCACCGGCATCGTTTGGGTTGTCTGCGGTTTTCCCATCGTAAAGGTCTGGGGCTATAGCTAAAAAGCCTTCTTTGGCAAACCTATCTGTGATATCTTTTATATGCGGGACAAGTCCCCACCATTCGTGAAGGACTATTATAGCTTTATCGCCTTCTCCAGATATATACGCTTTAGCTGTTTTTAAACTTAATTCTTTTCCCATAAGACACCTCCTTTACACATTCTACAAAATATTTTACATTATCTTTGGATACATCTGGGGTTATACCGTGGCCTAAATTTACTATAAAAGCAGTATCTCTTGGTATGCACATGATAAATTCTTCAATGTGCTTTCTCATGATTTCTTTGCTAAGCAAAAGCACTTGGGGTTCTAAGTTCCCTTGAAAAGCCAAAGACGGGTAAGTGTTGCAGACTTCGTTTATGCAAACGCTCCAATCTACGCTCAAAGCATCGGCCCCAAGGGTGCTTGCTTGTTCTATATGAGAAGATGAGCCTCTAAAAAAGTATATAATGGGTGTGTTTGGATGTTTTTGTTTTATGGATTTTATGATAAAAGCGTTGTAATCATAAACGTATTCTTTGTAGGCTGATTTTGATAAAGCCATACTCCAAGAGTCAAAAATTTGGATGACATCGGCCCCAGATTTTATTTGATGGTCTATATACTCTATAAGAGCTTCAGATAGTTTTTCCATTAAGGTATGAAAGTCTTTTTGGTTTTCATACATAAATATCTTTGTTTTAGCAAAATCTCTAGAACTTTCTTTTTCTATTACATAAGAAGCAAGAGTAAAGGGTGCTCCGCAAAATCCTATCACTGGTACGGGAGATTTTTCTTTCAACACTTTTAAAAGCTCAAAAACGTAATCTAAATCCTTCGCTAAATCGTTAGATTTTAGGCTTTTAAAATTAAAATCATGTTCTAACTTTGGACCTTCCCCTGCCTCAAAAGACACCTTTATGCCCATTGGTTCTAAAATCACCAGTATATCAGAAAACATGATTACGGCATCTACTCCAAGTATATCAACTGGTTGAAGAGATACCAAAGCGGCGTCTTCTACATTTTTACAAAAATCTAAAAAACTTTTGTACTTTTGTCTTATTTCTCTGTACTCTGGTAAATATCTACCAGCTTGGCGCATAAGCCATACTGGATATCTTTCTATAGGTTCTTTTTTTAGGCTTTTAAGAAGAATATCGTTTTTCATCTAACGTATTGCTTCTATAAATCTGTCGTATTCATACAAAGATTCCAAGTAAATCCTCTCAACTCTATCTATGTTTAGGTTGTACTTTGATACGTAAAAATTTATTTTATCTTTGTCATGAAACTCAAAAGCTCTTGCTAAGTCAAGAAGCTCTGCAAAAAGGTTTTTGCCATCTATAAGAGCCTCTGATACTTCAGGAGATACAGGCATATCCTCAAATATCTCTTGAAAGCTTTTGCCAAATAGCGCGTCTATAAAGGATAAAATCCCCACCAAATAGGCGGTGGGCGCCTTAGAAGAGTCTATAAAATTACAAACTTTTTCCATAAAATAAGCTCTTGCAACGGATTTTTCCACATATATATTTTGAGCCGGATTTGATACCACCGACGACAAAAACACTAAGTTTACCCATTTCCTTAAATTGTTAAAACCAAGTAGTGTTACAGCGGCTTCCACAGAGGATACTCTTGAAGGTATTGCAAAAAAAGCAGAATTTATAAACTTCAATATACTAAAAGTAAGCTCTGGAGACCTTTTTATTATATCTATGACTTCGTTTATATCGTCTGGAGATTTTAGTTTTATGAAGAGCTCCGTTACCATAGAAGATGGTTTCTCAATTCTCGGTAAGCTTATCTTCTTTGGAGCTTCTATATATATTCCCATGTAGTAAGATATTAGGTCGTTTTTTAAAGCTTTTTCCATCTCTTCCAAAGAGGATATGTTTGTGCATATTAGTTTTATCCCATCTTCCACATGCTTAGAGTAATCTTCGAAGTTTGCAGAGACAGGTACCATTATAAAAGACGTATGTTTTAAGATATTATCTGATATCTCAGACTCTTTTGGGTAAAAGTTGTAAAGACATATGCTTATATTTTCGCTTCTTAACTTGTTAAAGATATCTTCTATATAACTTAAAACATAGTAAGAAGATAGCTTTCTATAATTAAAGCCACAAACAAGCTTCATGTCTTTGTCTATGCGGGGTAAAAAATCGTTGTAAAGAAAATCCACATCTACGCTCACGTCTACTAAGGTGTTAAAACCGTGGGTTATTTTTCTAAAATCAAACTCTATCAAAGAGTTTACTACTATCGCTGCTTCGTTTTGAATAAATTCACCTCCATCTTCCAATGAAAATTTATAACCAAAGGTAGAAAAATCTCCCTTTACAATAGCCTCTCTTTTTAGCTTAGTTATCAGCATGAAATATATTATAATATAGTCTTCAATCTTGTGTTTCTTCTGCTACCGACTCTCTTTTTAATGTAATCTTTCCGGTGGTAGCCATCTCTTTTATCCCAAAGGGTCTTACCAAGTTTAAAAAAGCCTTTATTTTCTCGCTATCTCCTGTTAGCTCTATCATTATGCTGTCTTGGGATATATCTACCACCTTTCCTCTAAAGATTTGGGCTATCCTAAGTATCTCATCCCTTTCTTTATGGGAAGGAGCGTGCAGCTTTATAAGCATAAGCTCCCTTTCAACCCTTGGTACATCTGTCAAATCTCTTACTTTTATAGTATCTATCAACCTTCTTAGCTGTTTTATCATCTGGTCTATAACCACATCATCGCCTTTCACCTCTATGGTGATGCGTGAGAGATTGGCCTCTGAAGTGTCTCCCACGCTTAAGCTTTCTATGTTGTATCCTTTACCAGCGATGAGTGTAGCTATACGGGCCAATACACCAAACTCGTTGTTTACAAGGATGCTTATTATATGCTTTCTAGTTTCGCCTTTTTTAATCTCTCTTTTTGGTCTTCCGTTTACCGCTTCCATCTTTTCTCCTTTTAACCTACCAAATACATAGTTTCAGCTTCTACGTTTTTACCATCGGATAAAAGCATATCTTTATAGCTTTTACCAGCAGGCACCATAGGTAAGCAATTTTCTTCTCTATCTACTATAACTTCTACTAAAACTGGTTTGTCTTCTATGTTTTTGGCTTTTAACAAAACATCTTTTAGCTCTTTTGGATTGTCAGTTCTCATGCCTACAGCACCGCAAGCTTCCGCAAGCTTTACAAAGTCTGGTTGGAAGGATAAATCCACTTCAGAGTACCTCTTGTTGTAAAATAGCTCTTGCCACTGGCGCACCATACCGTAGTAAGCGTTGTTTACTATTATTACTTTTATTGGTATGTTGTAATGAGCTGCCGTTATAAGCTCTTGCATGGTCATGAGAAAAGAACCATCTCCATCTATTATGAAAACATCTTTATCTGGCCTTGCTACCTTAGCGCCTATTCCAGCCGGTAGGCCAAACCCCATAGTCCCAAGACCACCGGAGTTTATAAACTGTCTCGGGAAAGAGTACTTATAAAACATAGCACTCCACATTTGATGCTGACCCACACCTGTAGTGATTATAGCGTTTCCTTCTGTAACATCGTATAGAGCTTCTATTACAAACTGAGGTTTTATAACTTTGTCAGAAGGTTTGTAGGAAAGTGGATAGGCTTTTTTCCAAGCGTCTATTTGCTCAAGCCAGGCTTTTCTTTCTTCCTCATGTACTATCTTAGAATTTTTGTTTTTAATCTCTTCTATAAGCCTTACCAAAACGCTCCTTATGTCGCCCACTATAGGCACATCCACTGTGATATTCTTTGATATAGAAGCAGGGTCTATATCTATGTGTATTATCTTGGCAAAAGGTGCAAATTCATCTACTTTACCGGTTACTCTGTCGTCGAAACGAGAACCCACTGCAATAAGAAGGTCTGAGTGGTAAACTGCCATGTTTGCGTAATAAGTACCGTGCATACCTAACATTCTCAAAGAAAGCGGGTGTCTTTCGTCAAAAGCGCCTTTGCCCATGTTGGTGGTGGTTACTGGTATCTTCATAAGCTCTGCAAGCTCTGTAATTTCTGCGTTGGCTTCTGCTGCTACGGCCCCACCACCTACGTATAGAACTGGTCTTTTTGCTTCTAATATAAGCTGAGCTGCTCTTTTTATTTGCTGAGGATTTCCTTCTATATGTGGTTTATAACCCGGCAAAGAGTTTATAACTTCTTCATCAGAGGGTATTTCTACGTCTGTCATGGTTTGCGTGATATCTTTAGGTATATCCACCAAAACAGGCCCTGGTCTCCCAGTTTTTGCTATGTAAAAAGCTTGCCTTATCATAAGGGGCAAATCTTCTATCTTCTTCACTAAAAAGTTGTGTTTGGTAACTGGTCTTGTCATACCTACTATATCTACTTCTTGAAAAGCGTCGTTTCCTATTAAAAATGTGGGTACTTGACCTGTTAAAAACACCACCGGCACAGAATCCATATAAGCATCGGCTATGGCAGTTATGAGGTTTGTGGCGCCAGGTCCTGAAGTAGCCAACGCCACACCCACTTTCCCGGATGCTTTGGCATACCCTTCTGCCATATGCCCCGCCCCTTGTTCATGTCTTGCTAGTATATGCTTTATCTTATTTATTCTATAAAGCGCATCGTATATTTCCATATTTGCACCGCCTGGTATGCCAAATATAACATCAACGCCCTCTTTTAAAAGCGTCTCAACGATAACATCAGCTCCTTTACGCATCGCCATATCAAAAACCTCCAACAATAAATCTTAAATATAATACGCTTTTGTTAAAAAACTATAAATTTTGCTCTTCATCTTTTAAAAGCTTAAAACTAACGCTATCCACCAACGCTTTCCAGGAAGCGTCTATCACGTTGTAAGATACTCCTACGGTACCCCACGTCCTTACTCCGTCTGTTGATTCTATAAGCACTCTCACCTTCGCGGAGGTCCCTTCGGTTTCATTAACTATCCTAACTTTGTAATCTATAAGCTCTAAAGACTCAAGGTTTGGATATATATCCACCAAAGCTTTTCTAAGGGCGTTGTCCAATGCGTTTACAGGACCATTTCCTAGGGCTGCCGTGTGTTGGATGGTATCTCCTATTTTTATTCTAACGGTGGCTTCTGATAGCTCTTCGCCGTTTTTGTTTAACACTTCCACCTTGTAAAAATCTAACTCAAAGAAATCCTTTACGATGCCAAAGTGCTTTTTCAAAAGAAGTTCCAAAGAAGCATCTGCTGCTTCAAATACGTATCCTTCCTTCTCGAGATTTTTAATGTGCTCTACAAGTTTTATAATATCTGGTGAGTTTTCGTCTACGCTAAGCCCTATCTCTTTTAATTTGTAAAGTATATTGCTTTTGCCAGACATATCAGATATGGTAATTTTTCTAGTGTTTCCAACAAGCTCTGGCTTTATATGCTCATACATGTCTGTTTTCTTGCTTACAGCTGAAGCATGCACTCCTGCTTTATGAGCGAAGGCGCTTGCTCCTACATAAGGCATATTTTTTGGAAGAGGTACGTTGGAGACCTCTGACACAAACTTTGCGAGCTCTGTAAGGTTTCTGAGGGATTCTTCTTCAACTGTTTTAAAGCCCATCTTCAAAGAAAGAGCAGGTATTATAGAGCAAAGGTTTGCGTTGCCAGTTCTTTCGCCGATACCGTTTATAGTTCCATGTACTTGTCTTGCGCCCATTTTTATAGCTATCAAAGAGTTTGCTACAGCGCACTCGGCGTCGTTGTGAGCGTGTATTCCTATATGAGCATTTTTAAATTTATCAAACACCTCCTTGATTATATCCATCATCTCGAAAGGAAGCGTCCCGCCGTTGGTATCGCAAAGGACTACCCAATCTGCCCCAGCATCAAAAGCCACTTCTATAGACTTCAAAGCGTAATCTTTGTTTGATTTAAACCCATCAAAAAAGTGTTCTGCGTCAAATATTACCTCTCTATCTTCTTTTTTCAAAAAAGATATGGTGTCGTATATCATGTTTAGGTTTTCTTCCAAAGTGGTGTTTATAGCATCTAATACGTGATAATCCCAAGATTTTCCAAAAATTGTAATAGCTGGTGTTTGGGCTTTTAAAAGCGATAAAACCTGAGGGTCGTTTGAAGCGTTTAATCCCTTTTTTCTAGTGGAGCCAAAAGCTACAATCTTGGCGTGTTTTAAAGGTACATGCTTTATCTTTTCAAAGTAAAAGGTATCTTTTGGGTTTGAACCAGGCCAACCGGCTTCTATATAGTCTATACCAAAATCATCCAAATGCTTTGTTATTAGCAGTTTATCTTCTATGCTAAAGTTTACCCCCTCAGACTGTGAGCCATCCCTCAGCGTTGTATCGTAAATGTAAACTTTCTCCATAGATATATTATATGCATTAGTTTTCAAGATTTTAAAATATAAATCATAAAATCACCAAATCAAGCGGTATAGAGGACATCACGTGAGGAAGCCCGTTTTCTATGTAAACGATGTTTTCAAGCCTCACGCCAAAGCGCTTTGGAAGATAAATGCCCGGTTCTATAGTAAATACAAAGCCCTCTTCTATGATATCTGTTGATGTTTTGTAAACTCTTGGTTCTTCGTGTATTTCAAGGCCAACCCCGTGTCCTGTGGAATGCGTAAAATAATCTCCGTATCCTTTTGATTCTATGTACTCTCTTGCAGCCAGATCCACATCTTTTAGAGAATTCCCACCAATGGCTTTTTCTATTGCAAAAAGATGAGCATCTTTTACTATGCTGTATACTTTTAAAAATTCATCCTCTGGTTTTCCTATATGAAATGTCCTTGTGAAATCTGTAGCGTAATGCTCCCACATAAGTCCCATATCCACAAGAAGAGGTTTGTTTGGTTCTATCTTATCAAAGGATGTCTCGTGGTGAGGTACGGCTGAGTTTTTTCCAGTGGCTATAATGCTGTCAAAGCTCTCTTTTTGGGCTTTTTCTTTTAAAAACTCGCATATGATAAAATCCCTTAACTCTTTTTCGCTCATGCCAGGTTTTACAAAATCAAGAAGCCTCTTATAAACAACATCTGATTTTCTGACGCCCTCTAGCATGGTGTTTATTTCTTCTTTTGATTTTACTTTTCTCAGCAAGAAAGTAGGGTCTTTTTCAAAATAAACTTTTACATGTTTTGAAAGCTCTTCGTAAAATGAATAAGATATTGATTTGTCTACGTATATGGAATCTACATTTTTAGCTTTTAAAAACGTTGATATAAACTCTGTAAAAGCTCCCTCTATGTTTATCACTTCCATGTGTTTTACCTTTTCTTTTGCCCCTTCTATATACCTTGAATCTGTAAAAAAGAAAAACTCCCCTTCTAAAAAAAGCACGTATGCGTTTGAGGATTTAAACTTTGATAGGTAGTATACGTTTGGTTTGTAGGTTATTAGATAGCTTTTTATGTTTTTTTCTTTTAAAAGCTCATCAAACTTTTTTAAAATCTCCTTCATCTTTTCCTAGAACTTCCTATGCCAAGCTTTGCTCTATACTTTGCTACTGTGCGCCTTGCTATGTTTATACCGTAGTTTTTTAAAATCTCTTCTATATCTTTGTCGGTGTAAACAGTTTCTTCGTTTTGAATGAGCTTTTTTATAATGCTTAGTATCTCCTCTTGGCTTTTTGAAGATACGCTTTGTCTTACAAAAAAAGACCTTAATTTAAACACTCCTTTTGGTGTTTTTACATACTTTGCGTTTACAAGCCTTGAAACTGTAGATATAGAAATACCAAACTCACTGGCTACGTCCTTTAGCATGAGGCTTTTAAGAGGTTTTTCTTTTAAAAAATACTCTTTCTGAGTTTCTATTACAATTTTCATGAGATCTTTTAAAAACTTTCTTCTTAAGTTTATGGCTTCTGCAAACCTTCTAGCCCTTTGCTTTAAATACCTTTCAAGCTCTTTGTCCTCTAACTTCTCCTCCAAATTTTCTTGAGAAAGCTCCACATAGTTGTCAAATATATCGTACAAAATCTCTCCTTGGTCTATTTCTATTACAATATCCACTTTAGACGGTAAAAGGTTTGCCTTATCTATTTGGATAGGTGTTTTTTTAAGCTTTGAGAAAAACTCTATAGCTTCCTTTGGTATTTTTTTTCTTTTTTCCAAATATTTTAGATATTTTATATAGTCTTTCTTATCTTTGTGATAAGTCCTTATTTGAAGCTCCATATATTCAAAGGGATTTAAAGCTCCGTGCCCTATGGGTTCTATCTCCATAACAAAAGCTCTTGCATCGTCTACAATATCCCAACCCACGTTAAAATGTTTTTTAATATCTTCTAAAGCCTCAGAAGATATAAAGCCGTTGCCATCAAGAGAATACACTATCTCTTTTGCCACTTCTTTTTCTATGCCACCTAGCTCTTCGTTTATAGCCTTTATAAGGTGTTCTTTGTAAGAGTAGGTGTTTGCTATGTTTTCTGTGTAATCTTCTTTGTTTACAAAAAACTTTTTTGGTGGTTTTAACGCTTTTAACTTTAAAAAAGGGTTTAGCTCTTGTTCTACTTTTAGCTCTTGCTCTAAGTCGTTTATGTTCTCTTGTAAAAGCTCTATATTTTGGCTCAATACCAAGAATAGATTTAATCTTACTCTATTTTCTAGCTTTTGGTTTAGGTTTATACTTTCTGGACACATTCGTCTGAGCTCTCCGACCTTACGCAAGCTTCTATAGGCATTACCTTTCTAAAAGCCTCAAAACCTTCTTCCAATATTTTCTTTGCCAAAGGACTATCGGTATAGCTTACGTGAGCCTCAAGCATAGAGTTTACAATCTCTTTATCTTCTTCGGTTATGTCTTGGACTAAGACGTAAGAGGTGTTTATGTGCTTTTCTAAAATACCTTCTTTGTCGTAGAAATACGCTATACCACCGGTCATACCAGCCCCTACGTTGTAGCCAAAATCCCCTATATTTATCACTATCCCGCCGGTCATATACTCAAGGGCATGATGACCAACTCCTTCTACTACAGCCTTTGCACCGCTATTTCTAACAGCAAAGCGCTCTCCTACCTTGCCTGCTATGTAAAGCTCACCGCCAGTGGCTCCGTAAAGTATTGTATTTCCTGCCAATACGAAGTTTTTGTCTTTGTTAAAAAACGGTTTTATGGCTATTATACCGCCATGCATTCCTTTGCCTACGTAGTCGTTGGCCATACCCTTTAAAAATAAATTTATTCCTTTGTGGTTAAAAGCACCGAAACTTTGACCAGCAACTCCTTCAAAGTGTAAATTTATGGTGTTTGGCGGTAAGCCTTTGTCTTTGTGATAGATTGCCGTATAGTAGCTTATGGTAGCCCCTACGCTTCTATCTATGTTTGTGATTTTATAATGTCTTTCAACGGGTGTTTGGTTTTTAATAAACTCTTCTAACTCTTTTGCTATAAAATCGTTTAAGCTTTTTTCAGGGTTGTCATTCCTTTCGAAAGTTCTGAATCTTTTTGCATCTTTTGGGTATCCTTTTGTAAATACTTCAAGCTTTAGTCTTGATGGTTTTGGTTCTAAAAGCTCAAGACGCCCTATGATATCGTTTAGACTTCTATATCCCATGGAAGCTAGTATCTCTCTTACTTCTCTTGCTAAAGCCCTAAAATAAGCTGCCACTCCCTCTTTTGTACCGCTAAATTTAGCTCTTAACTTTGCATCTTGAGTAGCTACACCTGTAGGACATGTATTTAGGTGGCACTGTCTTGCCATTACACAGCCTTCTGCTATCATAGCGGCAGTGCCAAAACCAAACTCCTCTGCCCCTAAAATCGCCCCTATTATCACATCCTTACCAGTTCTAAATCCACCATCTACTCTTACGGTAACCCTTTCTCTTAGGTTGTTTTCCATAAGGGTTTTGACTGTATCGTAAAGCCCTATTTCCCAATAGTTACCAGCGTTTTTTATGGAGCTAATAGGAGATGCTCCAGTGCCTCCTTCGGCACCGCTTACTTGTATGATATCGGCGTAAGCTTTGGCTACCCCTGATGCTATAGTGCCAATCCCAGACTCGCTTACAAGCTTTACAGATATACGGGCCTTTGGGTTTGCCTTTTTTAAATCGTTTATAAGTTGAGCCAAATCTTCTATAGAGTAGATATCGTGATGAGGTGGGGGTGATATAAGAGTGATACCTTCTTGAGAATATCTTATTTTAGCTATGTATTGACTTACCTTTTTGCCCGGAAGCTGCCCACCTTCGCCGGGTTTTGCACCTTGGGCTATTTTTATCTCTATATCTTTTGCAGAGGCAAGGTAAGTGGGTGTCACACCAAATCTGCCAGAAGCCACTTGCTTTATAGCGCTGTTTTTCTCTGTAAAATATCTTTCTGGGTCTTCACCACCCTCACCGCTGTTTGATTTCATACCAAGCATATTGGTGGCAAGAGCCAATACTTCATGAGCTTCCGGAGACAACGCCCCCAAAGACATAGCGCCGGTAACAAATCGTTTTAATATCTCTTCTTCTGGTTCTACTTCTTCTATGGGTATTGGGCTTTTAGCTTTTTTATAATCTAAAAGATGGTGTATAAAAGTAGGATGCTCTTCGTTGGCGATCTTAGAAAATTCAAGATAGTCGTTGTAATCAAGGGTTTCTAAATACTTGTGAAGCGCTCTTACCACGTGAGGAGACCAAGCATGGTAGATACCACCTTTTCTAAACCTTAAATCACCACCATAGTCAAGGGTTGGTTTTTCGCTGTTAAAAGCAAAGTCGTGTCTTCTTATAATGGATTCTTCTATTTGCTCTATACCATCTGCTTCTAATGTAACGGGAGTGCCTGTAAAATATTCATCCACAAAATCTTTGTTTAGACAAACAGAATCAAATATCTCGGCCCCTTGGTAAGAGTTCAAAGTGGCTATACCCATCTTAGCCATTATCTTTAAAATGCCATCTTCTAAGGCTTTTTTATAGTTCATTATCACTTGTTCGTAGTTTTCTTTGTAGTTGTGATAAAGGGTTTCGTAAAGAAGGTACGGATAAACAGCGGATGCTCCGTAGCCTATAAGACATGCAAGAGAATGCGTATCTCTTACCTCACCGGTTTCTACTATAAAACTAACCTTTTGAGACAACCCAAGCTTAGCAAGGTGTCTTACAGAGGCGCTTACTCCCAGAAGACTTGGTATAGCTACGTTTTTTTCGTCCACATCTTTGTCGGATAGTATGATAATATCTACTCCATCTTTTACAGCTTGTTCTACTAGATGAGTAAGTACCTCTAGGCCTATCTTTAAATCTATTATAGGTATGCCTTCGTAAACGGCATCCATTAGAATATCTGATACCCTTTCAAAGCCTTTTAAATCCTGAAGCGCTTGTATGTTGTCGCTTCTGTGCTTTGGATAGCAAAGGGATATGCGTTTTACTTTAAAATCTTTTTGGTTTTCTATAGTTTTTATATGATAGGGTAAAAGCACCGGAGAGTCTATTTGAAATCTTCTTGCATGTTCTTTGGTTTCTATCAAGAAGTTTCTCTTGTGTCCAAGGTTCATCTTGAGGCTCATTACAAAGCGCTCTCTTATAGAATCTATAGGTGGATTTGTCACTTGGGCAAACCTTTGCTTGAAGTACCTAAACATCAGTACTGGTTTTTCGTTTAGTGGTGGTAGCGGTGTATCGTCGCCCATAGAAAACGTGTATTCTTTGCCCTCTTTTGCCATATAGTCTATTTGATTTTTTAGCTCTTCTGTTGTATATCCAAAATATGCTTGTAGACGGGTAAGTTTGTCTTTGTCTAAATGTTCATCTTCTAAAGATTTTTCTTCTATGAGGTTTTCAAGCCTTACCAAGTTTTCCTCTATCCATTTTTTGTAAGGGTTTTTCTTAGATATATCTTTTAGTATCTCTTCGGTGGTTTTTAGGCTTTTAGTGCTTGTATCTATAAGAAGCGTATCGCCTGGAGATAATCTTTCACTTTCTTTTATGTCTTGCGGGTCTATGTTTACCATACCCACTTCAGAACCAAGTATCACTATGTTGTCTTTTGTGATGATATACCTTGAGGGTCTTAAACCGTTTCTGTCTAAGTGAGCACCTACTTTCACACCATCCGTGAAAACTATGGCAGCTGGACCATCCCAAGGTTTCATAAGTAAAGATTTGTATTCAAAAAACGCCCTTATATCATCATCAAGCGTATAGTCGTTTTCCCAGGCAGGTGGTATTAGCATGTTTATGGCGTGTTCTACTGGATACTCTGTTAATACCAAAAGCTCAAAAACTTTATCCAAAGACCCAGAGTCGCTTTCATCGTATTCCACTATCGGTTTTATTAGCTTGATCTTATCTTCTAAAAGCTTGTGGTAAAGCTCAGACTGTATGGCCATCATCCAGTTTCTGTTGCCGTTTATGGTGTTTATTTCACCGTTGTGGGCTAAGTATCTAAAAGGTTGAGCAAGGTTCCAATTTGGAAATGTGTTTGTGGAATATCTTTGATGAAATAGGCATATGGAAGATTCTATATCTTCATCCTCTAAATCTCTATAAAAATGGTCTATTTGATAAGCCACAAACATGCCTTTATAAACTATAGTTTTTGAAGACAAAGATGGTATATATATTTTTAGCTCTTTTTTTAGGCTTTTACGAAGAAAATACAAGGCAAGCTCTTTGTGTTCTACGCCTTCTAAATCTAAAAGCATATGTTTTATAACGGGCATTGTATCAAGAGCGCTTTTTCCAAGGGCAGATTTATCCACTGGTACATCTCTAAATCCTATCACCTTAAAGCCCATTTTCCTTGCTATGTCTTCTACTTTTGACGTATCGTTGTTTTTTAGAAATAAAACTCCAACACCTAAGTTATCTATAGAAGATATTTCAAAACCAAGCCTTTCTATTTCTTTTTTAAAAAATTTATGAGGTATTTGTATTAGTACGCCTGCACCATCCCCCGTTTTACCGTCAGCACCTATGGCACCTCTATGAGTTAGATTCTTGACAGCTTCAATGCCATATTTTACAATCTTATTGGATTTTTGACCGCTTATATCACATATAAAACCAACACCGCAAGAGTCTTTTTCTTGCATTAGCTTACCTCCAAACATTGTAGACAAATATTATAACTCTATTGAAAAAAAATGTACTAAACAAAATCACAAAACTAAAACTATTTTTTATCATTGAAAAAAAAACATCAAACTTTACCATGTTTTCATGGCTTTTTATATAAAAAGTATTGAAGAAAAGGGACTAATAGACTTTGCAACAGATATACTGCTTCAGAATAAACCCATTTGCGCACCCACAGATACCATATACGGTGTTTTGGCTTTAGACAACGAAGAAGCCCTAAACTACCTTTACAAAATAAGAAGACCTTCAAAGAAACCCTTTCTTAGGCTTTTGCCAGATATATCTTTCTTGGGGTATTATTCCCTTGTACCCACCGATAAGGTGTATGAGCTTTCTAAAATAGATGGTGTTAGTATCATACTAAAAGCCCAAGACAAGAATTTAGGTTTTAGAATACCAAAAAAAGGTTTTATAAAAGAGCTTTTAGACAAGCTTCAAAAACCTCTTTTGGCACCCTCTTGCAACAAAGAAGGGGAACCTCCTGCAAAGTCTATAGAAGAAGCTGTAAGATACTTCCAAGATGAAATACCCCTTTATATAGATGGAGGTTTTATAGACAGTGTGGCATCTAGCATAGTAGAAATAGAAAACGACAAAATCAGCATCGTTAGAGAGGGCATGTCTATAGAAAAAGTAAAAGATATTTTGGCCAGGTTTTAGTCAAGGTATTTTTCTATTATGGATGCTATTTCGTTTAGACTTTCATATATGGAGAGTTTCATCTGACTTAAATAAATCCCTTCTTTTTCTTGAAGTTTTTCTATATCTTTTAAAACACTTTCTACAATTTTCATTATAACAATCTCGGCGTTGGAAAGATAGCCGTTAAAGGTGTTGTTTTTTACTTTTTTCTCAAGGTCTTCAAGTTTCTCTGTATATCTTGTCACTCTTTCTATGTGGTCTATGGCTCTTACTACGTCTTCATCTGAGTGTGCTTGCTTTAACTCATAAGCTTTTGCCCTTATCATATCTCTCATGCTACTAATAAGCACTTTATCAAGCTCTACAACTGTGTTGTCTGCCTCTTGCATCATGTATCTAATATAATTAAATATCTAACTGTATAATATGAGATATATTATATGAGATATATTATTATATATCAGTTCTGGATAAAGGATGTCTACTCTTTCTCCTTAGAGTAAAGTATTTTAACACACATAAAGATTTACACAAAAGGATAGACAATCTCTATATAAAGAGTAGCTTATTGTAAATTAAGAAAACCGCTTAAACCTTTTGTATAATTAAAGAATGAAAAAATATATAGCTCTGTTAATACTTTTGATGATAAATCAGGTGTTTGGAGAAGCTATAATAGAATCAAACTATCCACTCCAAAAAAATAACTTTTCTAAGGTTATAAATAAGGATAATTTGCAAAGAATGATAGGTATAATAAGAAATATAGATTATATAAAGGATGTAAAAGTTTTAGGCTTTAAAGAAAATAAACCGATTTTGTATATAGAAAGATATCCTATCATAGAACATGTAAAAATAAAGGGCAATCACTTTTATCACGCTATAGACCTAATCCCTATAGCAAATATAAGACCTGGTACACCTGTAAAGATATCTATAAAAGAAAAAGAGAAGCTTATAAAAGATTTCTTGGAGGAGTTTTACAAAAACAATGGTTTTTTAAAGGCGAAAGTAAAGGATAGTATAATTAAAACCAAGGATGGATATCTAAACGTATACGTAAATATAAAAGAAGGAGACTTATACTTTATAAGAGGGGTTTTTGTAAATGGCAAGAAGTTTGATGATGCTTCTATTCCCACAGGCGATATAGCAAATATAAACAACCTAAATAAAATATACAACATAGTAAGAAAGCACTTTGGTAAAGATGCGAGGGTTTTTGTTTATCAGGAAGGGCTAAAGACCATAATTACGAAGAAGCCTTTTAAAGCCATATTTGGCACACAAAAAATAAAGCACAACATATTTCATATAGTGGGCGTTTTTATAAACGATATTTCAAAGTTTTTAAATTACCCTATACCCTTTACAAAGGCGGCTTTAGGAGAAGGCGGTATAGTGGATGTTTATTACAAAGTGTATCAAAGGCCTTTAAACAAGATATATTTTGAGGGCAACAAGGCTTTTAATAGTAAAATCCTAAAAAAAGTAGCAAACATAAGCGAGATAGATATCTTTACGTTAGAAAAGGCAAAAGAAAATCTGTTAAAGTTTTATAAAAATATGGGATACCTTGATGCAAAGGTGCACTATAAAGTAAACAAAGAGTATACAAAAGCCACCTTTTACATAGACGAAGGAGAAAGGTATGGCTTAAAAAACATATTTTCTAACTCTAAAGCTTTGGAAGGTTTTATAAAAAAACACTATAAAGATAAGTATTTAAACATATTGGCTTTTAAAAAACTAATAAACATATATCACAAAAAATTAGAGAAAGAAGGTTATATATACGACTTTTCATACAAGTACACGATAGAAAAGCTTCCAAACCATGAAGCCAATGTGTATATAAATTTAAACAAAGGATATAAAATTATACTAGCAAAAATCCTTATAAAAGGCACAAAAAATAAACATATTTTAGATATTTTTAAAAGCTACAAAACCCCAAGAGAATACAAAGCAAAGGATATAGAAGATTTGTACAAAGATATTATCTTAACCGCAAAAAAATACGGTTATTTTGATGTAAAAGCAAAACCGGTAGCAAAAGTAAAAATCCTTGGTAAACATAGCTACGAATATATTTATACGTTTTATATAGACCTTGGTAAGAGATACGAGAACGGTAACACTGTGATATACGGATACAACCACACGTTAGAGCACAGCATACAATATATGGCTGCCTTGCCAAAATATTACTCTTTGGAAGATGAGAGAAGAGCCATAAAAAATTTGGAAGAAAGCTCTATATTTGAGGCTGTTAATATAGAGACATTCTTAAATAAGAAAACCAAAAAAGTAGATAGACTCATAGAACTTCAAGAGGGTAAAAGAGGGTTTTTTAGAATAAAAGCCGGATACAACACAGAGCAAAGGCTTGTATTGGACGGCGCTTTAACATGGGCAGACCTTTTTGGTACCCCCGCAATGGCTACTTTTAACTACGACATATCTAGCTTAAACACCACTTACAGGCTTGGTATCACTGATAAGTTTTTGTTCTCCAAAGATTATCTAGGAGACATCTTCTATCAAAGGGATTTTGAAATCCACAACAGCTACTATTTTGTATCAAAAGGAATAAACCTTGACATTGGAAGAAGATTTAGAAGATATTATACCTTTAGCATAGGTTACTCTAAGACCAGAGATTACGTATACAACGCCCCCATCCAAGACAACGGCTATTCAAATCAAGAGACAGTAAGCTTTAACCTTACAAGAGACTATAAAAATAAACCTACAAACCCCACCAAGCTTGAATATGACAACGTTACCTTTACTAAAAGCTTACAAACTGGTTATAACAGCTTTAATATAAATACGTATTACCTTATACATATAATAGACAAAATATTTTATAGTTTTAAATTTGGTTTTGGGGTAGAAAACGATGGTCTTATATATCAAAGGTTCTTCTTAGGTGGTCTTAAAGACATGATGGGCTACAACTTTGAAGATATCGGTTCCCCAGAAGGCGGAAAGTATTATGGCTTTTTAAGAAACGAGATAGACTTTCCCATTAAAAGCCCATTCAATTTAGCTATTTTTACAGACACCGGTAACGTGGCAAACAGTCTATCTGGCATTACGAAAAACTTAAAGCAGGATGTAGGAGTAGGTGTATTTGTATATACTCCAATAGGACCAGTGAGGTTTGATGTGGCAAAACCTATTACAAAGATACCAAATATAAACTCCTCTATCAAGTATTACATATCTATAGGATATTTTTACTAACGTCTATAAGAAGTATATTGCCCTCTTTTTCGGCTAAGGCTTTTAGGCTATTTGTAAAACCAGCTTTTGAAAATATAGCATAGTATTTTATCTTATAATCTTTTATATAATTTGCTTTTTGTTTTAAGTCCTTTAGAGTATCTATGCCAACGGGTTGGTTCCAGTATTTGCATTCTCCTATCAGGGCTTCTTTGTCTTTTATAGCCATTATATCTATTTCTACATCCTTATCCCAGTATCTTCCTACTTTTTGAGGGTTAAAAGGTATATTTAGATGGTTAAAAGATTCTAATATTATCTCTTCAAAAACAAAAGACGTATATATATGAAAATCAAGCTTTATCTTTTCCAGCACATAATCGTAATTTTCAATCTCTAAATAGCTTTTGTTTGGAAATACGTATCTAAACCAAAAATTAAAAAAATTGTCTTTTATATAGTAAAGTCCTTTCTTGCTTTTAATTGGGTTTTCTTCGGTAATAAGGACAACGCGTTTTATTATATCAAGTTCAATAAGCTTTTCCATAAAAGAAGTTAGATTGTTGGTTTTGATGTTTAACCTTGAGGCAATATTTCCTATTTTCCGTTCCCCTTGGGCTATAACCTGTAAGATTGAAAAATAAGTAAATGGCTCTTTTACCTCATCTTTTAATATGAAATTTGGTTCTTCATAAAGATAACTGTTTTTATAAAGTATTTTGCTTTTAATATTATCGTAGATATCTTTTGATTCATCAAAAAGCTCTATGTATCTTGGAACTCCCCTAGCACCGCGTAGAAGTCAACTAGTTTTGATATATCTTTCACACTAAAGAATTTTCTAAAATCCAAAAAACTAAGAGGTTTTAGATGTGTTTGAGAAGTTCTTCTACTGTAAAGAGGACTCTTGTAAGATAGCGTTGTTTTGTGCATAAGCCCAATCAAAGAACCGCACAATATCAGCATAACGTTTTTATCTTTTAACGTCTCATCCCATATGCTTTGAAACAAAGAGGGTAAGAATGATCCACTTCAGCCAAATACTGGAATTCGTCTATTACGATTATAAGCTTTTCATTTTTGATAGTGTTTGATATATATTGAAAAACCGCCTTTAAATCTTTTATAGACTTTATTATTTCATCTTTTAATACGTGTGATGCTAAATTCTTAAATTCTTCTAGCTGTATATTTATGTTTTGAAGGTTTGAAAGAAAGTAGATAGCTTTTTTGTTTTCAATAAACTTTTTTATAAGTGTTGTTTTGCCCGTTCGTCTTCTCCTATATATTATTACAAAAGAAGAGCCACTTTTTTGGTACTCCTCTTCTAAAGCTATCAATTCTTTTTCTCTATTGATAAACCTCAAAGCATACCTCCAAAGTTATAATCCAAATTATTATAATTTAAAAACGAA
>ERZ1669251.154-NODE-154-length-24410-cov-9.942969_pt1 | contig 24410 bp, 22 predicted proteins | sample MGYA00579294_ERZ1669251 | MGnify/ENA primary metagenome ERZ1669251 (study PRJEB41166, sample SAMN08046056) | hot springs metagenome | biome: hot spring; feature: acid hot spring; material: thermophilic sediment; isolation source: thermophilic sediment from acid...
TGTTCCATATACTGAATTTCCTCGACAATCTCCCTAACATCTCTACCCAGGTAATAAGCGATTTCCTCAACGGTTAATGGACCCCTCCCCCTAAGTAAAACGAGAATCTGCTCACTCAATGATATATCCATGTATTAGCACTTAAAAAAGACATAATAAGCCTTGCTCACAGACTTTGCAATGCCTAGGGCTAGGCTTGGCCGTTTATGGATTGGTGATGGCGAACCAGTTAGGCTAGTTGGGGTTATTAATGCAAGTCCTGAATCCTTCTTTAAGGGCTCCGTCAGGAAAACAATTAACGATGCTATTAAGGCCGCAGAATTCATGATATCTGGAGGTGCCGATATTATTGATATTGGCGGTATGTCCACGGCGCCGTATAATAAGACCATCATCAGCATTGATGAGGAAATAAATAGAGTCGTACCCATAATTAAGGCTTTGAAAAAGGAGTTTCCTGACTTGACGGTGTCTATCGATACATTTAGATCAAGGGTTGCTGAAGCAGCGTTGGATGTAGGTGCCGATGTAGTGAACGATGTCACGGGATTAAAGGGCGATAATGATATGGCACATGTTATAGCCGACCATGGAGTATCCGTTATTATCATGGCCAGAGAACGTATCGTTCCTGCGCAAGGTAATGACCCAGTCATTAGAACTATAGATGCGTTGAAGGAGAGCTTAGATATTGCATTACGTAGTGGCATTAGTGAGGGTAATATTGTTATTGATCCAGGCGTTGGTGCATGGCCTCCATTAAGTATGGATCCATTATTTACAGGTGGTGAACCGTTGAGGGGTGAGTATATTCGTGGTGATAATAAGTATCCGTGGTATTCCTGGGATTCAATAATTATAATGAGCATAGGCAGGATAAGGAATGAAGTAGGTAAGCCGGTACTTGTTGGTATTTCCAGGAAGTCATTTCTTGAGAGATTAATGCGTAGGAATGCACCGCCTGAGGAGAGACTATTCGCATCAATTGCTGCGGAGACTGTTGCAGTAATCATGGGTGCGGATGCCATTAGGACTCATAATGCCCATGAGAGTAGGGATGCCATTAAAGTTGCTGAAGCCCTTAGATCATGCCTTAATAAGGACCCTGGTATATGTAATGAGGAGCTTATCAAGATTGTTAAAGGTAAGTAATCATTTAAATTATTAGGTATTTTATTGATACCGTGGATAACATAGTTATTGCTAGGGAGGCAGCGGCTAGGGAAGCTATTAAGTATCTCAGGGATAAGTACGTGGTTGGTGTTGGGACTGGATCCACAGCAATGGCCTTCCTCAAGGAACTTCATAAATTAATAATTAGTGATAGCATTGAGGAAATTCTCTTAGTTCCAACATCGACTGAAACTGAGATCGAGATAATTAAACTGGGACTAGCGCATTTATTGCGCTACCCTTGGCAAGTTAACCATGTTGATGTGGCTATTGACGGCGCTGATGAGGTTGATAGGAGGAAGAACCTCATTAAGGGTGGTGGTGCTGCCCTAACCAGGGAGAAAATTATTGATTATTGGGCTAGGGAGTTCATAGTCATTGTTGATGAGACAAAAGTCTTTCCCTCAATACCGAGCAAGCACCCAATACCAATTGAGGTAATACCCTTTGCCTGGTCAATCATTAAGGCGAGACTTGAAGAACTTGGTGGAACAGCCGAGTTAAGGTTTGGTAGTGGCAAAAGGGGACCTATCGTTACTGACAACGGCAACTACATAATAGATTATATGCCTAAGGCGGTAATGAATCCTGATGATATGGAGAGAATTATTAAGGAAATACCAGGGGTTGTTGAGGTTGGGATATTTAGTGGTAAGAGGATTTCCAAGGTGATAATTGGTAGGATTGATGGATCAGTTACTACCATGGATTGATCTTCAAGGCAATAATGCCTGAAAGCTCATCAATTGAACTCATCAATTTGGTTATTGCATCATGATGCGATTGAACGTTAACCACGTACTTACTTATTGTTTTATAAATGCGTGTTGTTACTTTACCGCAAGTTGAACATGAATTGTTGGCATTAATCACTGAGTACGTGACGTAGGCGAGCGCGGCTATTAATTGCGTAATTATTGAGTTAACATCATGAAGTTTTATCGCTGAGTTTGCGCTCATGGAGTTAATATCCTCCTGAAAACCACTGGTTGGTATATTCTGTACGGTTGATGGTGTCGATAACTCCCTAAGCCTGGCTGCCAATGCCGCGGCAGTATACTGAGCAAGCATTAAGCCAACACGCCAAGGACCATTGGCCAAGTAATTATTAATGCCATTGATCTCCCTCCTAAGTAATTGAGCTATCTGCCTCTCAATTAAATTGCCAAGTACAGCCAGTGACATGTTGAGCAGGTCCGTTGATAAGGCCACATACTGACCATGAAAGTGACATGTCGAAAATACAGCGCTATTAACAATTATTGGATTATCACTCACGGAATTAACCTCATTCAATACGTTACGTAGGACCCAAATAAGTGCGTCAAGTACTGAACCAAGGACCTGTGGTATACACCTTATTGAGTATGGGTCTTGAACCCTACCACTAGTGTTCACATTCTTACTGTCACTCAATAATTCACTCATTATCTTCGCAACCTCGATTTCACCACTATGCAACTTAGCGGAATTTGCCTCAATACTTAACGATGCCATATTAGCTCGTGATGCCTCAATCATCAGTGCCATAACCGCTAATGCAGCCTTCAATAACCTATAGGAATCCCAAATACCCAACGAAGCCACTGCAGCACTGTAGCTAGTTCCATTAATTAATGATAAAGCCTCCTTATAACTAAGGCTTAACTCACTAAGTCCAATTGACTTTAGAGCCTCTATACTGGGCATTACCCTACCCTGATACCTAACAAAGCCCTTACCCAGTAGGGCTAATGCAATATGCGCTAATGGCGCTAAATCACCCGAAGCACCTACCGAACCGTATTTAGGAACCAACGGTGTTATCCTCATGTTAAGAAAATCAACTAATCTCTCTACAATAATGCTCCTAATACCACTGTACCCTAGGGACAATTGATGGGCCCTAACAAGCATTGTAGCGCGAACCCAGTCATCAGGTGCATAATCACCAACACCCATTGAGTGATCAATAAGCATATCCAGTGAGTACTTGGCTACGTCCTCGGGATTAACAGTTACATTATATAAATCACCAAGTCCCGTATTAACACCGTAAATCCTAACATTACCATGAATTAAATTCTCAAGAACCATACGGGACCGCTTCATCGCATCCAAGGCATTATTACCCACCCTGACCTCCTCATAATTCCTAGAGGCCTTGATTATGTCATCCAAGGTTAGGTGCATGCCTGCTCCAATCTCCACGACCATATAATCCTAGGTACTACAATGTAAATTAATTTATTTTCCTTAATAATGATTATTCAGAACTCCCTAAGGCCCTTAATAGGTAATTAGCCAATATACTAATACCCTCCTCGATATCTCTCTCACTCTCCCTCGCAAAAGCCATCCTTACATGGAACTTACCCACCTCCCCAAAGGCCGATCCTGGCACTACAGCAACATGTGCCTCCCTAACAAGTTTCATTGCAAATTCATAATCATTAATATTAAGCCTTCTTAAATACGATCCTAGATTCGGGAATATGAATAAGCCAGCCTTTGGCTTTACGACAACTGCCTCGGATAGGTATTCCCTAATAGCCTTGTGCATTGTCTCCATCCTCGACTTATAAATCGGCAAGGTCTCACTTAAGTACCTCTCCTTGTACTTCCTTAGGTATAGTAGACCAGCGTACTGAGCAGGCGTTGGTGGATTTAGGTTCGTGTACTGCTTAACCCTATTAAACACCTTTATGAAGTCCTCATGGGCTATTACGTAGCCTAGTCTCCAGCCGGGCATTGCTGGGTCCTTGGAGAACGTGTTCAGGGCAATGACGTTTTCAAGACCGTACTTAATGGCGTACGTATGAGAGCCCTCATAATAAAGATGCCTATACGCCTCATCATAGATTAGGAATGCGTCATAGTCACGGGCTAGGTCAATCAATAACTTAATCATGGAATCGCTAAGGACTCTACCTGTTGGGTTGTCTGGGTTAACGGCTATTATTGCCTTAACCCTCCTACTCATCACGGCCTTAACATCCTCCTCACTGGGCTCCCAACCAAGCTCCTCCCTAGCCCTAACCCTGATAACCTTACCACCCAGGTAATTAATGACTGGCTCATACATTAGGTATGTTGGGTCGAAGAGTATAACCTCATCACCTTCATCAATAATCGCCATAAAGGCTGCTAAGATAGCCTCTGCGGAGCCTGCGGTGACCGAGACATTGGCACTACTTATCTTAACCCCTGAGTACCCTGTGTAGTCTTCGGCTATTGCCTCCCTCAACTCCTCAATACCACTGCTCGGCGTGTACATGCTATACTCAAAGGGTCTCTCAAGAAGCTCCTTCGTAAACTCAAGAAGCAACTCCCTACTCGGCGGAAGACCAGGCTGACCAATATGGAAGCCATAAACCCTAACACCAGAACTCTCAAGCCTAACAACCTCCTCATTAACACCCCTAATGGCTGATCCAGGAAATGCATTACTTCTTGTTGATATCCTCACGATGCACAAAGAATAGTAAGCGTTTATAAAGGTTGCTCTTGTTAAATATATTCAACTATACCTTACTCATTATATCTATATACTTCAAGCCACTACCGGTTAGTATAATCACGACCTCATCATCACTACCTATATAATTATTACTCAATAATTTCATGTAGCCTGAAAGGGCTATTGCACTACTAGGCTCAACTATGTATCCTCTCTTTAACAATGTTTTCCACGCTTGTAAAAGTTCATCATCCTCAATCACCAATGCATCACCCCCACTACCCGTGACCGCATTAACCATTTGACCAAGCCTTGGCGGATTAGATACCCTAAGTGCATCCGCAAACTTAGTTGGCTCTTTCGAATACTCCCCATGAATCCTCCCATATAGATCAGCAAATCCCTGGGTTTGAACGGCATAAAGCCTTGGCACTTTATTAATAAGACCAAAACCCAGTAACTCATTGAAGCCGATCCATAGTCCGAGAAGCAACGTACCAGCTGATACCGGGAGAATTACGGCATTGGGTACATGCCCTATTTGATTAAGTAATTCGTAAGCCAAGGTCTTCGTACCCTGTAAGAACCAGGGGTTCCATGCATGCCCGATATAAACCTCGTTAGGTCCCACGGACTTAATAGCCACCCTACTGGCTTCAGTCCTAGAGGAGGTCTCTATTAATTCAGCGCCCAATGATCTTATGAGGGTCTTCTTACCTTCAGGTGCATCCTTAGGTACGTAAATTCTAGCCTTAATACTGGCCGTAGCAGCATAGGCAGCTACTGATATACCTGCATTACCACTTGAATCCTCAACTACAGCCTTAGCACCAAACTCTAGTGCCTTTGATATGGCCACCGCGGATCCTCTATCCTTAAACGAACCAGTTGGATTAAGGTACTCAAGCTTTAGGTAACTGCCTTTACCAAGGAAATCAGCCTTGACTAATGGCGTGAATCCCTCACCAAGACTAACTAGGGGTTTCGCAGGTATTACACTTGAGAATCTCCATAAACCCCTATACTCACTCAAAGTAAACTTTAATCCCTCAATTACTAGATCAAGTGGGCCTCCACATTTAGGGCATTGCCAAAGCCATGAAGTCGCCTCAATCGTGTAACCACATCTTGAACACCTATATTCTATCTTCATAAGGGACCTAGGTTCTACCGTATTACTATATAAAAAGCATTAACTCACAATGTGCGATATGGTGTTATATTTCATGCGTTGATATAACAACGCATTAATCATGGACATAAATAAACCTATCATTACCTACCTTCTTCACAAAGCCATACCTCATGAATTGTACTATCTCGCCGTTGGCCACCTGTTCAACAGCATGTTCCGCAAGACCCTCATCCTCAACAAGCCTTAAATCCTCAGGCCTTACAATCCTTATTGTCAATCCATCAGGCGGTACCCACTGAATTATTACCGCATTAACCTTCTTAGCGCTCTCAAGATCTTTACTATGCATATATGCAGTTAGGGCGTTGCTTGTTTTCTCGATTATTTCGACATTTACGAGCTCCATTAAACGAATTACCGAACCTACGCTAACCTTCTCATAGTCGGATCTACTTATGAAAATAATTACCTCATTATTACTTGGCTTGAGAGTTATTGTTCTAAATCCTCGCTCTGGGTACGATGGATGCATTGGCAGTTTTGCTGTTAATTCTTCGGTAACGTCCTTAATTATTACCTTAATAGGGTTTATAACGGCCATGTATCTATTAGCCCTTGGTTCAATTATTTTCCTATTTTCAGCAAATAGGTTTGCTGAGGATATCGTTGCGTCTGTTGGCTTCACACCGACTTGAAGCATGATGTTCCAAATAGCCTCGGGCTGAATACCCCTATTTCTAAGGCCAGCTAGTGTTGGTAATCTAATGTCATCCCACCTAATACCAAGTGCCTTTAGCCTAGTCTTACTAAGTGTCATGCCCACAATCCTGAGTCTACCGAAGTGAATGGCCTCTGGTTGTTCCCAATTCATGTGCGCATAAATAAAGGATTGTTTAATGGTATTCACGGAATGCTCCTGAGCCCTAAGTATGTGTGTTACTCCCATTAAGTGATCATCAATTGATACTGAAAAATTATATGTGGGCCAAACAACGTACTTAGTACCAACCCTTGGATGTGGGTACTTGGTCGTGTCTATGATCCTCATGGCAACCCAATCCCTAACACTTGGGTCTGGATGTTGAAGATCAGTCTTTATTACCATGACAGCCTCACCCTCCTTATAACGCCCCTCCAGCATCTTATCGAAAAGCTCAAGGTTAATACTCGGGTCGGCCTCCCTATTCTTACACGGCTTTCCCATCATCTTAGACTTCTTCCAGTCATCCGGCGTACAGTCTGTGTCCTTTGCAGCAACGTACGCACCGCCTTTCTCAAGGATTTTCCTGGCAATGTCATAGTAAATACCCATCCTATCAGATTGAATGTACTCCTCATCCCACCTAATACCAAGCCACTTTAGATCCTCTCTAATCGCGTCATAAGCCTCGGGAAGCGGTCTCTTGGTTCTTGGATCGGTATCCTCAAACCTAAGAACAAACTTAGCCTTTCTGCCTAAACTCTCGTACTTCAGCTTATAGGCGTAATTAATAATGGCAGGTCTAGCACTACCAAGGTGCAGCACAAAGTCTGGGTTTGGTGCAAATCTGAGTGTTATCACCTCATACTTATTATCGTTAGGCAACGACGGTAGATCCTCAATACCCTTCCTATAGGACTCAACCTTCCTCTCACCAAGGGCCTCAGGCCACTTACTCATTAGTAAATTTCTTTGTTCATCAATGCTTAGGGAGTTTACGTAATCAATAACCTCCTTAACAATCTGAGCAACCTCCTTAGCCGCTGACCTTAATGAAGGGTCCTCAGCAAATACCTTAGAAATAACGGCATTTATGCTGGCTTTACCATTGAACTTTACGGCATTAATTAATGCATGCTTTAGGGCAATATCCCTAATCCTATCCTTATCCACGGACACGTTAATTAGTTAAAATGAAATCTTTTTAAACATACGCTGGCAATCGGCGTATGGACAGGGTCTCCCTACTCATTGGTCCAATAGGGCAGTTAGTCACGGCTAAGTCAATGCCCTGGAGATATGGGGATCCCATCTTAGTTCTTGAGAATGCGGGTATTGCGGTTAACGGTGATAAGATAACCGATGTTGGTTCGTGGGATTCCATAAGTAGGAAGTATGAGGGTAAGTGTAGAATACCTGCTGAGGAATCATTGGTGACGACTGGGCTTGTAGATCCACATACACACCTACTCTTTGCTGGTTCGAGGGAGGATGAGCTTGAGCTAAAGCTCGAGGGTGTTCCATACGAGGAAATACTTAGGAGGGGTGGTGGTATTTATAGGACTGTTAGCGCCACAGTTAGTGCAACGGATGATGAACTTAGGAGGATACTCCTTACTAGGTTGTTTGAAGTTGCGAAGTACGGCACGACCACAATAGAGGTTAAGAATGGTTACGGTATTGATCCAGACCAAGAAATAAGGCTTCTCAGGATAATCAATGATTCATCAGTCAATGCACCCATTGATATCATACCAACATACCTAGTCCACGTACCACCAAGGAACATGGATAGAAGGGAATACATTAATGCCGTGATAAACTCCCTCGACAATGCAAGAGGATTAGCAAAATTTGTGGATGTATTCTGTGATGAGGGCGCATTTACAGTACGGGAGACCAGGGATTTATTTAAAGAAGCATTAAGAAGAGGCTTTGGGCTTAGGCTTCATGCCGATGAAATAGCCTATATCGGATGCAGCGACTTGATTAATGAGTTTAGTATTGCATCGCTTGATCACTTACTGAATCTACCTGAACAAAATGTAAGATTGATTGCCGAGAGGGGTTCCGTAGCGACCCTATTACCCGTGACCATACTCTCACTAATGAGCAGCAAGAGACCACCGGTTAAGGCATTAAGGAACGCAGGTGCGCCCATTGCACTTGGTACGGACTTCAGCCCAAACTCCTGGTCCCTAAACATGCAATACGTAATGGAACTAGCCACATACTTACTCGGCATGACACCCATGGAAGTCATAATGGCCTCCACAGTCAATGCAGCATACAGTCTCAGCCTCAGAGACAGGGGTATCTTACAACCTGGTTACTTAGCAGATATCGTTATTTGGGATGTACCTAATTATAGGTGGTTAAGTTATGAATTAGGCAGGAATAAGGCCTTGATAGTCATAAAGAGGGGCATGATCCTGGAATCAACGCCAAGTGGTACCATAATAAGTAAAGAATGCACTTGAAAGTTTTATTTAGTTGATATAATATGCGTATTAATGATCATCGATGGAGATAAAGCTCGATCCAGAGGAGGAGTATGTAATAATGCCATTAAGTGTTTTAGAGAGGATTCTGAGGTATGCCACGGTTGTTTGCCAGGAACATTGCCCAGCCGGTAGAGACCCAGCAACGTGCCCATATATAGTTAATTTAACAAAGCAAATCGGGTTAAGTCCGCCGCCTTGCATTAATGATTATGGTGAGTATAGACAAGAAACATTCAGAACAATGATTAGGGATCTAGAGCGTAAGTATGGTATGAGTATTGAGGAGTTCATAAATACGGTTAGAAGAAGAAAGCCAAGGAGTCTTGAGGAACAGACGGACTTCATGGAGGCGACCTTCTACCTTGGTGTTCTCAAGGAGTTAAGTAATACGAAGAGCATATACGTTACGAAGGGTTACAATATAAGTGTGAAGGAGGCTGTTGCAATTAGGTAATTAGCTTTATTAAACAATGAATAACAGGGAGAGGGAAATTAGGCTTGTTATTAGGAATATTAGTAATATATCATTAACAACCTCCTTCTCAGTCTTTGGTTTCCTCATTACTATTAACTTAACTAAGGTAATTGGTGATCCAGGTATTTTATTTGCATGAATAACACCGTCATTCACAATGACGGGCCTTTTCAAGGTTTCTCTTGGCCTGAAGCCCCTTGCAGTTATGACTATTAAAAAGCCATTTATTATGTATGGCAGTGCCGATATTACTCCCTGAGTGCCAGCATTGTATAGTACCATGAATGCACCCATCATTGCACCAAGTGCGTAACTACCAACATTCCCATTGAAAACCCTCGCTGGGTACCAGTTAAATATGGCTAGGGGTAAGACCATTAGCACCAGCACTACTGTCGCTGGTAAGGCATAACTAAACCCAACCATGTAAGAGATTATTCCGCTCACGGTTATTATCATTAATGTTGAGACGGGAACTATACCATTCATTACATCAAGCATATTAACGGCATTAGCCATGACCGTAACTGCGAGCATGGAGAGGAAAGCAACTACGAAGAAGTTATGAACATGACCAATTAAGATTATGTAAATATAACCATGCATTACTGCCGGTATTATTAATGATGGAACTATCGGTAAGAATACTCTGACACTAACGGGCAATCCCCTGAGATCATCAGCAAGCCCTATTAAACCAACCGTTATAGTAACAAGCCCAAGTGCGAATAACCTCAAGTCATTGATTAGGTAGGCAAATACCGTGGCTGCACTCATGGCTATAAGTATTGAAACACCACCTATCTTAGGTACTAAAACCCTGTATGGTTTATGTACGTCAGGTGCAACAAGCCTTGGATTTCTCACCCTAGATATTACGTATACGGTAGTTAATGATAAGATGAAGGATATTACTGCAATTAATACATAGTTAGTACTAATGATCATGGATTTCGCCTAAACCAATCTATGGTGGCCCTCAACCCACTGAATAAGTCATATTTAGGCTTGAACCCTAGAACCCTCATGGCCTTACTAATGTCTGGGTAGCTCCTAAATGGTTCGGCAGTTCTCGGCTGCACATTAATCCTAGAACTGGAACCAACCAACTTAATTATTGCCTTGGCGAGATCCAATATAGACGTTTCAACACCAAATCCTATATTGAAAGCTTGACCAATGGCTTCGTCCTTCCTAAGCGCTAGCTCCGTTGCATCACATAGATCCTCAACATAGAGAAAGTCAGTGGTATCAGCACCGCCATTATTTACCACTAAATCCTCATTCTTGAACGCCTTTGTTATGAATATACCAACAACACCATTATCATAGGGACCATAGGGCTTCCATAACCTAAATATTGTCACAGGCACCTTATGAACAACTTGGTATGACATTGAAACAGCCTCCGCAGCAACCTTACTCCAACCATAACCCTCAAATGGCCTTAATGGGTCATCCTCCATGACGGGTAGTTTAAGGGGCTTACCATAAACATTAGATGTTGAGTATAGCAAGAACCTTGCATTTAGAATCCTCGTAAGTTCCAATACATTTATAGTACCAACAACATTAACATCAAGACCCTTAAGTGCGCCTGCGTTTATGAACGATCTTGGATTTGGGAAAGCCGCTAGGTGAATTACAGCATCAAAACCCTCCTTAGAAAGCCCAATAACGTCATCCCTCCTCGTTATATCAACCATGTAATCCGTGGTCTCAGCCTTAACCATATCAAGGCCATGCGCATCGTAACCCCTAGCCCTCATGCAATTAACCAAGTTTCTTCCTAAGAACCCTGAGGAACCAGTTACTAAAATTTTCATCGGATCACCGACTATAGGATTACCTTAATAATAATTACCCACTGAAAATACCATTAATACTTACTTACCCTCATTTACGAGCCTCTTTATCTCATTAATAATAAGCCTTGTTGGGTCTTCCATCCTGCTTAATACGGAATTCGTATCCACATGCGTAATATCAGCCCTAAGAACAGATTCAAGCACATTTAGGCAATCCTCATCGACGCACCTATACAGCGGCAATCCCTTATTTATTAGGTAATCATCTATATAGTAATGCTGTGGGAAGTAACTAATGGCTGGTGTACCTAGTAATGCGGCTTCATGCGCCATTGTTGAACCACCAGTGATTACTAACCTTGCATGCCATGACAAGTCAATACCATCAAGTCTCATGTTTTTAGGAATTATTAACTTACCAAGTCTCAGGAATAAGCCTAGCTCTGACTTTATCAACTCCTCCTGGTATGGGTATCTCGGAAACATGACCACGTAATAACCCCTCTCAAGTATGCTTTTGGCCATCCTAATTAGCAATCGTGATCTATCACCATAACCGTAATAGGACGCCCTTGACTCCTCAAACCTAATAACAACGAATTCCTTACTCCTAATCCCAAGCCTAGCAATTGAGTCTCCAGTGGGTTTAAACCTGTTAATCCACATTAGCTCAAATATGCCATCAAAGGCCCTAATCTTATCAATCTCGGCACTGGATACATAACGAGACCACTCACTCATGGGAATTGCCGAGGGCGCTATTATAGTATTGGCTAACGGCAGTGTTAGTTTATTGACAAAGTATGAGTGAGCCGTATCCGTTAATGCTATTATTGGCTTACCTAAACCGAAGGCCACCCTAACTGCGTCAGGTGATGTTAATGAAACATGCACATCAAAGTCCCTAATTACATCAAGTAATGCTATTTGTCTCTCAATACCCCTTATCAATTTCTCCCTAGGACTCTCGCCATGGTAACCAACGCATTCATAGTGAAGATTGAACATGTCCAAAACCTCTTCCACATAATCGTATCTCCTACATGTTATTATAAAATCTATATCATGTCTTCTGCCCTCCATGCCCAGTACAGCCACTATCCTGGCTTGCTTAGCCGTTAATGCATCAAACCATGCCTTAATTACCATGTCTAAAGACACAGTTAATAAGCCTATTTTAATTTTAGTGCAGGTTGCTTTGATAATTTATCCTCTAACACGCATTGAAATTGGCGACTTATTTAACGGACTTAGGCAAACAGGGCATCTATAACCCCATTGCCTAAGTACCTCGTCAATACTCTTAAGTTGTTGATCACCATAAAAGGTAAAGCCACAGGAGTGGCACTTAATGATTATTGGCATACAGCATTCCTCATTATGATTATTTTATAAGAATTACTATCACTATACACAGTAAATTAATGATGCTCTTTGAAGATTACACAGGTAATATGTATATAATACATAGATACAAGTCCAGCGATAAGGAAACACTACTCGTAAACATTCATGGCAAGACCCGCATATGCGTAAATCAACCCGTCAAGCTCATCAAGCGTTAAGTACGGATACCTATACTTAAACATGTCCTTCTTTCCATTAACAATACCCTCATCAATTACCCTAATCCTAATATTAACATCACTCAGTGAGTTCAGGAAGTCCTTAACGAGCGATGAAACACCTGGACTAGTACCAATTATTAAGTTAATGGTTAATTGCCTAGATAATCTTCTTATTATCCTGATGAGCCTAATGAAGCCTAGCGTTACGTGAATTACGGGTAATTCATTAATGAGAATAATAACACCGCACCTAGAGTTCCCCATGTCAATACCAATGTTTAACTCATTAAGTCTCAATCCCTTAATTATTGCCTCAATAATACCATCAACGCTTAAATCACTTAATATGAGAGTCCTTGGACAGTGAACCAGGTCCGCCATATATCTCTCAACAATGACTAAATCAAGCCCCAAACAATCCTCCTCATTACCCACATACCTCAATAACACATGTTCAGGAAACACAAGTCCTCTAAGTACATTCCAAGTGGATGACTTACCTACAAAACCAAGTCTAATGCCATCCACTAAATATAGTGTGAACTGAATATATTATAAATCTTTCATACATTAATCACTTAATGGATGTAATACCAATAGCCGAGGAATCACTTGGGGTTAGGTCAATGGCCATGTTCATAAAGACTAGAGACCTGTCCATACTCCTAGATCCAGGTATTAGTCTCTCACCAAATAGATTTGGCTTACCGCCACACCCCCGTGAGCTAGAGAGAGTTAGGACATTAAGGAGTATACTTGAGAGATATTCAGAGGAGACTAATTATGTATTCATTAGTCATTATCATCGTGATCACTTCACAGTACCTTACCCAAGTATTTACATGGGTACTACAAACGAAAGCTACAGGAAAATATATAGTAACAAGGTATTATTACTAAAGTCACCTGATGATGAAAATTGGAGCCAAAGAAGGCGTTATTACGGCTTGAGAAGGGCCATTGAAGGCTTAGTACGTGAAATAATGTTTGTTGATGGTAGGGAACTCACCATAGGCTCCACAAAGCTTGTGATATCACAATCCCTACCGCATGGTGAAGATAATGCAAGAACAGGCAAGGTAATAGCCATTACAATAATTAATAACGATGAGTCATTAACCTTTATGCCTGATGTGGAGGGTCCAGTCTCACAATTAGCCGTTAATTACATAATGGCTATAAGACCACAGACATTAATAGTCGGTGGACCACCCCTTTATCTATCGAGAAAGGGTTTCGGCGAGGATTACCTTAACAATGCACTGAGAAACCTCATGAGCATTTTAAGGGCAGGCTTCCTTGATAGGTTAGTTATAGCCCACCATACATTAAGAGAGTTGAATTGGAGGAATGCATTGAAGGCCTTGTTTGAGGATGCATCTAAGTATAATATTTCGATAATAACATACGCTGGAATGCTTGATCGTGAAGATGAATTACTCGAGGCAATGAGAAAAGAACTATATGCCGCTGAACCACCACCAAAGGATTACCTTAAACAATTCAGGGGAGTTAAGGATGAGAATGAGGATTAACGAACTCTAACCTTATTCACCTTCTTATTCTGCCAAGCATAACGCCTTATCTTCTTTGACCTTCCCCAACCGCAGGCTGCGCAGTAGCCCTTCACTGGGTTGTATGCATGCCTACCGCACCTTGGGCATCTAATGTGTGTCCAACCCTTATTCATCCTTCCAAATGAGGGCGTTCCCTTTCCCATAATTCCTGAACCAAGGCATTTTCTCCTTGCTTAATAAATTTAACTTCCGACATTCAATCACGGGTATTTCATCAATTTACCATCTCATTGCTTATATACGTTAATGCTTTACCTCACCCTATTTACTCAGCGGTAAATCATGAAAAAGAGTCTTCGGTACGCTTCACTAGACCTCCTCAAATAATCTCCTACATGGAAAAAGCCTGTCGGTTTATTGCATGATGTCTCGTAAAGATTAACCTTTAAAATAAGGTTTGAGGGATTAACCGCAATGCCTCGCTGCATGGAAATAGTTAATGAGGAGTTACAGAAAAACCTGAATAAGGTAATACTTGTGAAGCTGAGAAACGGAACAGAAATCAGGGGTGTACTGGTTGGTTATGACCAACACCTAAACCTACTATTAACGAATACGGAGGAGATAAACCCAAAGGGTGGGGTTAAGAGCGGTTTAATGATTATTAGAGGCGACACAGTATTGTTCATAAGTCCATCAATCTGACCTCCTTCCCGCCCTGGAGGGTGTGGGTTTTCTCAGGGTGGTTCATTGGTTTGTGGTTTGCCGCCTTCATCCTCATTGCTTCATTGCTGGTGGCCTTCAGCCACCCCGCTCCGCTCGTCCAGCGGTAGACCACGGGCTGGGTCTTCAGCCCATTACCCCTATCCCTGGCACTGGCCAGGGACTTGGGGCTATGTAGGCTTAGGATGTTTATCGCGGCGTTCAAGTCTGCGTTTATTACCTTCCCCGTGCGGGGACACTTAAACAAGCCACGGTGGATACGCCCACTCTCATGGGTCTCCCCGCACAGGGAGCATGTTTTTGAGGTATTCGCCTCATTAACTGTGGCAATCCTAATGCCCAACTCCTCCCCAATCTCCCTGAAACGCCTAATGATGTAGTTGTAGTTCCAGAAGTTAACAGTCAACTTATTGCCGTGGTTCCGCAATATCTCCTTAGGATACCCCACAATGACTTCACCTACTCCCTTCTCTATCAAGATATTCATAATCCTCCTAACCATGCTGTTCAAGGCATGTTTCAGGAACCTCCTCCTCTTATCATAAAGCAGTTTAAGCCTCCTACCACTCCCCTGCCCATGCCTAGCCAAAACCTTTTGAATTGAACTAATCCTCTTACTGTAATACTCGTATCGAGAGAGAACACCACCACCCTTGAAGAGGTACCAAGAACCATCCTCAACATAAACCGTTGCTAAATTAACAATCCCCAGATCCACAGAAGCCCTTAAATTGCCTTTAGCCTTCACGGTATTCCCCAACTCAACAGGTATGTGTGCGTACCAAGCCCTCCTAGCCTCATCATAATGAATCTCAAGCCTACCCTGCCTCCCACGCCACCTCAGCCTCCCTTTAAACCTTAGGGCCAACTTGAAGTCCTTGAGGTGAATAACTTGATTAGTCTCATCGACAACATACCTATCATTCCTAATGAGGATGATTAACCTATAATTTCCATCCTCATCCTTCCAGTACCCTGGAGGTCTAGGTTTGAACCACTTTGGTAATTTCCCCTCCTCCTTTTCCCTGATTAATGAGAAGAAGCTCCTCCAGTCCTCAGCATTCTTCCTAGCAACCTGCTGAGCATTAACTTTCAGAACATGTTTGTACTTCTCGTAGACCTCCCTTTCTGTCTTAGCAAAATCAACCCTCTCCCCCTCCTTGAACTGCTGCATTCTTAACCAGTTCACCTCATTCCAACACTTCGCGGTTATTACGGCTAGCTCCCTAAGCTTCCCGTGGGTATTCCTATCCACGGCGAGTTTAACCACATTAGTCCTCTTCATTGTTGGCATTTCTTATACACCTCAATGAGCCTCCTAATCACATCATCATAGGTCTCCCTAGGGTGGACCTTCAACTTCCTCAACTCCTCCTTAACCTCCCTACTAACCCTAATCGGCTCAGTAGCAGGCATACTACAGAGGTAGCAGGCAGTAGCTTAAAAAACCCAACCCCACCCCTAGAAGGGACGAGACTTGTCAATCTTTTTGTCATGAACTAATGAGTACCGTCTTGATCTCATACGGCCTAAAGCATAGGTTACTTATATCAGTAGTTCCGTAATCACCTAACTCAATTAGGTCAGTCTCAACACCATCACCACGTATAGAACCCTTAACCTCTGTGCAGGTATTGATGCCGTAGGTCTCATAAAGCCTCATGACTATACCAGAGTCCTCACCCCACTTAAGTGCCTCAAGCATTACCGCTGGGTTTGTAATTTCGAGGAAGGATGATTCACCGCCACTCGTATTCTCAACAATAATTAGTGGTTGATTGAATTCATAGGCTCTCCTAGGAATTTGGGCGATCCTCCAATCACCTGGGTGTGGGTATATGGCGTATGTGAATTTACTATGTCCATAATCAAGGAATGGGTTTGGATAAATCGGTGACCTGAGTAATGTTATTGATACCGTATTCTCCTCAACGGAGTAACCCTGTCTACCATCATTAATAATCGCAACGCCATAATCCGGGTCCCAAACATCAACCCAACGCAAAGCTGGCACCTCGAACTTGGCAACCTCCCAGGTATTACTTGGTCTTGTTGGTCTGCTTATCACGCCGTAGGGTATCTCAAAGGATGCATTATGCCCGAATAAACCGAGTTTATACACAGCCTTGAGTAACGTAAGTCTCTCTTTCCAATCAACCTCATTTTCAACATCAACACGCCTATTGAAGGCACTTACGCAAATCCTCTGCTTAATACTTGAGTCCCTAAACTTATAATTAACCTCGATACAACCTCTTAGCGGTCCTCTCTCCACAATACTAAAGCCAATTGGCTTCAACTTTCTACAAACCCTCTTATAGTAAGCCTCTATATCCCAACCATCCCAGCGACTCGGTATATCCTCACAAACCACTAGATTACCTTCTTCAATTGCCCATCTTTTGACTTCTTTATCGTAGATTTTAAGTGAGTCGTTAAAGACAACCTTAATCATTGAGTTCTCAATATAGTCACCACCAACATTAACATCACCAGAGGAAACACCATCACCAACCTCAAAGGATTTCCAACCTAGAGCGGGAATGCTAACAAGGGCTAGGTAACCTTCATCAACCTTCTGCATAGGTACACCGCCTAATTCCTCCTTAGTCATTACCAGCTCTCTGCGAGACCAAGGTAATGAATTAATAATGGTCGTGAGGGAACCTGTACCAAGAACATTCCTGAGCACATTCATTAATTCATTATTAACCTTCCTCAAATCCTCCTCGAGCTCATTAATGATTTCATCATAAACAGCCTTAGTGGATGTGGCACCCATCGGATCATGATACTCAGCCTCAAGGAGTGGATACCAAAGCTCCTCATAATTTTTATGAACACCAACAACCACACTCAGTGCTTCTAACTCCCTGAGCTTAGTTTCGAGAATCCTAACCAACTGCTTAAGCCTAATGCCATTCGTATAGACACCCCTATGGATTTCAAGATATAACTCGCCTCTCCACCTGGGTAGTGAACAGTCCTTAACAACCTTATTAACCAGGTCCTTTAAATTACCCATCACGAGTCTCGGCATACCTGGTAAATCCCTATATGCTCCATACCTCTCGAGCATTAGCCAGGTTGGTCCACCACCACCATCACCCTTACCAAAGGGTAGGAAGGCGGGGAGCTCAGGGCTTGTGTGGTCTGACCAGGCCCTCGCTATTTGTCTCGGTGTTAGGTCTGCGCCGTAGGTTGCGTAGTTTATTGTTGGTATCACTGAGCCATCAATACCCTCCCACAGGAATACGGAGTATGGGAACTTATTAACCGTGTTCCAATACATCTTATGCTCAAAGAACACCTTGATACCAGCCTTCCTTAGTATTTGTGGTAGTGATGCTGGGAACCCAAAGGTGTCCGGTAACCAACCAATCTCCGTCGTGAACCCAAACTCCTTGAGTAGGAACCTCTGTCCATAAAGGAACTGCCTAGCTAGGGATTCACCGCCAGGCAAGTTAGTGTCGCTTTCAACCCACATACCGCCGATTGGTATTACTCTGCCCGCCTTAATGGCGTCCTTAATCCTAGACCATAAATCCTTATCCTCACTAAGCCACTTCAGGTAAGCCATGTTTGAGACTAGGAATGTTAGCTCCGGGTATGACTGGAGCAGTGATAGGACATTAATAACAGTCCTCCTAATCTTCTCCCTAGTCACGTCCCTACTCCACAGCCAACCAAGGTCTATGTGCGCGTGGCCGGCCACGTACACGACGCCCCTATGACCCCTCCTAACTCTCAACTCCTCAATACCCTCCTCAAGAATCCTCAAACCCTCCTTAGCAGCCTTACTGAGCTCGTTGAAGTCCGGAGGCCTTAGGTGCGTGAGCTCCTTAGAATCGTAGTAATTAAATAAGGCCCTAACAAAGCCCGGTGGCTCAACAATATGCCCTCTAACCGCGAACTCCAACTGCCAATTGGCCATGGAATCCAGAGGAACGGCGTCAAGGGCCTCATTAAGCACCCTGAGGTAGTCAAGCCTAAGGTCATCAAAGGCATCAGCAACATCAAGTAGTAACTTAGCCCTCAGGACGAAGTTAAATAGTGAAGGCTCCCTATAGACAACGTACATACCATTGAAACTAACCTTACGCTCACCAAACATCCTAACAGGGGACAAAACAAGCGATAGGGAATGCCTACCCGGGGAAGCCCTAACCCACCTACTCTCACCCTCATCACCGTAATTAAAAACCGCAAACTGAAGATCATCAACCCTCAGGGTACCCTCACCAACAACATCAACGAAAAACCAAGGCTCACCAAAATCCCTAACCACAACAGAGCTGCAGAGAGCACCACCACAAGCCTCGAGATTAACAACATCAACACCCATTATGGAAGCCGCCTCAAGATAAAACAACTTAGTCCTAACACCACCAACATCCCTCAAATCAAAACCCACAAACACCAAACACAAAGAGAAACAAGTACAAATTTAAAAACAACGCACAAACCACGAAAAACAACAAATACGCGCTCCGTAGGAAGAATTTAGAAACGTATTCCCTGAGACATTCCATGGCAAAATTTTGCCACAGAACAATACAAGGACTAATGTTCGAAATTCTTCCGAGAAGCTCACGCCTTGCTTCTTAATTCGTTTATTATGTCGTTTAGTGTTTTGTTTGTTGGCGTTATCCAGTACGTAGTTGTTGACGTTCCTATTAATTCATTGTTTTTATTCCTTAGTTCCGCGGTTATTAACGCCATTGGTTCCTTCACGTGGGTTATCCTGGCAATGGTCTTTAGTACACCCTCGGTTATTGGCTTTAGGTACTTTACTGTTAAGTCCGTGGTCACTGCGATCACGTACCTTGGGTAGTAATGGCTTATTATGGCTACCCAGGCCATTGCGTCGATCAACGCCGCGTGGACTCCACCATGCACAGTGCCCAATACCTGCAAGTGTTTCCTGCCTATCTCCACAAACCCTACTGCACAGTCCCTGCCTACATCCTCAACCCTAATGCCTATCAATACCCAGTAGGGACTTGACTCCTCAATAATCTTCATCGTCCTCAATAACTCATCATTACTCGCCTCACATCTTAATTCCTGCATTGCTAGTTGGCATTACGACTATGGGCTTTAAGCATTAGCCCATGAACAGCCACCTCCAGGGTGGCGTTATTTCGGCCCTGAGCTCCTCTACCTCATCCCAAGGTCCCAACTAATTATCCTGGCCGCTCCACGCCCAAGCACCTCATGAACCTTAACCAAGGCCTTAAACTCCCTCCTATTTGATTTCATTAATTGCCGAGACGTAGGTAACTGCATGTACTCCCTGGGCTCTGATTAATTACGAAGTTTACCTCGTAACCATTTACCCTCAGATAATGAGTACGAAATATCTGGATATAACCCTAAGCAGGTTAAAGGCAAACCACTCCTCAATAACTTACTTAACCACACTCTCAACACTCATGCTGTGGATTCAGCATTGAATAGGAAACAACTTAATCATAAATCTGTTTCCTAGGGAAACAAAGTTAATGAGAACTAGGCATAGGTATTTATTAAAATAAGTAAATAAATTACTTGGTATTATACCATTAATTCTCTTTCTCTTTTAAATAATTATTAAGGCATTCCTTGTTTATTGTTATTTTCCTGTTTATCCACGCCCTCTCGGTTATTTTTATTGGCTGTATCATCTCATCCATCACGGTAAGCGGGTCATAATCCCTACTCAGGACTATGCACCTACCCCTCCTTAGGCATTCCCTGGCTGCCCTAACTTCAGCTGGCTCGTCCTCCGCTAGTATATAATCGAGACCGAGCTCCCTGAGCCACTTAACCCTAGACTCAGCAACGGCTTTATGCTCAGGCCTTGAGTAGTCAATCACGAAGGTGACGCTTGGCCTTAGGTAGTCGTAGTCCAGGGCGAGCCTAACATTCATTAGAAATGTCCTTGGGTCCCTTAAACCGTAGGTTATACTGGCCAGGTCAATCATTAGGTAGTCATACCTATCATTAACTAGGTCTGAGAGAGTCCCACGCTCGACCTCAACAACGCACTTTGAGTATATCCTCCTTAGCCTTGGGTTCATTAATTACTGCCTTCAGTGGTATTTTACAAAAATAAATAGTTAAGGTTTAGGGAAGTCATTCCTTCATTATTTCATCTATGTATGGTTTCAGGGCTTCGATGACTGCGTAGAGAGCCTCTGGGTTTAGGACCGCATTTATGTTTACCGCCTTATCGATGGACCAGCCCATTAGGACCTTCTTGATGGGTACTTCGAGCTTCTTGTAATTCCTGGTCATTGGTATGTCTGGGACCTGTATTATGTAATCAGCGATATAGTAAGGCCCCAGTTGGTTCCTTAATGTGTTGTTTATTTTCTTTTTCAATTCCTCAGTCAACTGAAGACCTGGCCTTAAGGCAACGAAGAGAATTAACTTGTTCTTAACTTCAACGGCTAGGCTACCCACAACCTCTGGTAGTGACTCAACAACCTTATAAATATCGAGAGTACCAATTCTAATACCCCTTCTTTTTATTGTTGAGTCTGAACGACCAGTAATCATTACCGATCCCCTATTCGTTATCACGGCCCAATCACCATGCCTCCAAACACCAGGGAACATACTGAAGTATGATTCCCTGTACCAGTTATAGTCTTGGTCGTTCCAGAAGTAGATGGGCATCGAGGGCATGGGTTTCTCAATGACCAATTCACCGACCTCATTAACCACGGGCTTACCCTCCTCATTATACACATTGACCGCAGCCCCCAACCACCTACACTGCATCTCACCCTCCCACACAGGCAGTATTGGACAACCACCAACGAATGCTGAGACAACATCAGTCCCGCCACTAATTGGCGCTAGCCAAACATCCTCCTTAACCTTGGTGTAAACCCACTCAAAACCCTGCGGCGATAGCGGCGCTGCCGTTGAGCCAATCTCCCTAAGAGTCTTCAGGTTGAATTGCTTGCCAGGTTCTATCGTGGACTTCATGGCAGCGTGGATATAAGGCGCACTTAGGCCTAGTATTGTGAGGCCCTCCTTCTCCGTAATCTCCCAATATGGTTCGAAGTTCCTAGCCGTTGGATCGCCATCGTAGAAGAGTATTGTCGTGCCGAAGAGCAGGGCATTGACTGTGAAGTTCCACATCATCCATGACGGTGTCGTGTACCAGGTGAATTTATCGCTTGATTTATAATCCATGTGAAGACCAACCTTGTAGGCCTCTAGGAGGACACCACCGTGGCTGTGTACTACTGGTTTTGGTATTCCCGTTGTGCCTGACGTGAATAGTACCCATAGTGGTTCATTGAACTCCATGGGCTCATAGGAAAGCCCAACACCCCTCCTACCCGTCACCTCCCTCCAATCATGCACTGGCTTGCTAAGGCTTAACTCCACTGAATTCCTCATGTTCGGTACTACGACAATCCTCCCAATACTCTGCACCGAATCAACAATCTGCTTAATATCACCATACTTATCAAAGATCCTACCATTATACTGATAACCATCAACTGCAATCAATACCTTAGGCTGAAGCAGGTTAAACCTGTCAATAGCAGCCCTAGGAGCCAACTCAGCACCAACACCAACCCAAATGGCTCCAATGCTCGCCGTAGCCAGTAGAGCCACCACAGCCTCTGGGACTTGACTAACATAGGCAGCAACCCTATCACCTCTACCAACACCAACACTCCTAAGCCAATCAGCCAAGGCAGCAACCTCCCTATACAATTGATCCCATGTAAGGCTTCTCCTAAGTCCATCCTCCCTAGCGTATATAATGGCCTCCTCACCCCAACGAGCCGCCTTAAACACGTGCTCTGCATAATTAAGCCTAGAACCAATGAACCAGCGGGCACCAGGCATGGTCTTGGGCTCGAGAACCTTAGTATAGGGTGAGTGGGGGATAACACCGAAGTAGCGCCAGATACTGACCCAGAAGTTCTCGAGATCATCAACACTCCACCTCCAAAGCCTATCATAATTACCCACATTCCTCAGGGGATCATCAACAGAAATCTCAAAATCAAAACCAAAAACGCCATCAACCCAATTAACAAACCTTAAAATATTCGACCACTTAATCACGTCCTGATTAGGCGACCAAAGAACCTTGATATTTTCCACCATATAATTATTGCCTATTAAACGCCCTTATTAAAATTAATTCGTTTAAAGATCGCTTTATATATGTAAAATGATGATGCCGTATTCGTGCTACGTAATGAGTAAAGATTATAAAAAGGCCTGTTATTGTGGCTTGAATGTCCAAGAAGCCAGAATCAAAGGCACCCAGTAAGGCTGAGGAGAAGGCTGGAGCTAAGGCTGCTGGTAAGGCGGCAGAGAAGGCTGCTGAGAAACCAGCGGCTGCGCCGGCTGCTGCGGCAACTAAGGAAGAAGAGGAAGGTGCTGAGGCTGGTAGGAAGGGTTGGTTAACTGCTGCCGTAATACCACAGGAGGAGTGGAAGGGATTTAGGTATAGGGGCTTTACCTTTGAGGATATTTCTAAGATGTCCATGGAGGAGTTCATTAAGTTATTGCCTGCTAGGCAGAGAAGATCTTTAATGAGAGGCTTAAAGCCTGAGCACAGGAAGTTCCTTGAGAAGATTAGGAAGGCTAGGAAACTCATGGCCGAGGGCAAGAAGGTTACCCTAAAGACCCATACCAGGGACATGATAATACTGCCCGAGATGGTTGGCTTAACAATAGCTGTTTATAACGGTATTACCTATCTACCAATTACGATTAGTCCGTGGCATATTGGTCATTACCTTGGGGAGTTCGCAATAACTTCAAAGATTGTGCAGCATGGCGAACCAGGTCTCAAGGCAACAAGGAGTACATTGCACATAGCCTCAAAGTGATACCTCCATTATCTCGTATTGAAAAATACTTATAAATGCCAATTTCACGGTATACACGAGTATGGCAGCAGTAAGTATAGACCCAAAGACATTTTACGCAAATCCACCGCAGGGGAAGCCATTTTACGTAAGATTCACAGTACCGCAGGAAATAGCTGAGAAGGCTTATGAGGTTTTATCAGCTGCAAGGGAAACGGGCAGGATTAAGAAAGGCACCAATGAGGTTACTAAGGCTGTTGAAAGAGGACTAGCAAAGCTTGTTCTTATAGCAGAGGATGTTGATCCACCTGAGATTGTGGCTCACTTACCAATACTTTGTGAGGAGAAGGGTGTACCCTATATTTATGTGCCGAGTAAGGAGAGACTCGGAAAGGCTGCTGGTCTTCAGAGTACGTCAGCAGCATCAGCAGTCATTATTGATCCTGGACAGGCAGGTGCCGAGTTAGAGAACCTTATCAAGCAGGTAAATGACGTTAGGGTTAAGGCTGGCTTAAACCCGATACAAATGCCACA
>ERZ1669251.160-NODE-160-length-23800-cov-7.177890_pt1 | contig 23800 bp, 36 predicted proteins | sample MGYA00579294_ERZ1669251 | MGnify/ENA primary metagenome ERZ1669251 (study PRJEB41166, sample SAMN08046056) | hot springs metagenome | biome: hot spring; feature: acid hot spring; material: thermophilic sediment; isolation source: thermophilic sediment from acid...
CAACCTTCACAGGTTTACCAAAGAGTACCTTTACTATATCCCAGAATCCAACTGTGATAACCTCATACTGTTCAGTGTAAGAGTTGTACACTGTCACATCAATCTTCATTCACCATCACACCCGTTCACACATGCAATTGACAGAACAGTTAGATAAAATGACAAAGGTATGATTACCGCATACAATCCTACTGAGTAATCCACAATTGCAATACCAACGCCGAACAATGTATATGTCAACGCCATCCATCTGTTCCGTTCGAAGATCCTACCGTAATCAACTGCAAAATAGTAAACCATTAGTACTAACATTGATGTTATGTACCAACCTATGAAGTTAGATATTGGAACACCATAGTACTGCCCCACTGTTAACCAATGCCACAACATCCTAGAGAATACAGGATCAAAACCAACATCGATAAACGTGGCGAGTACTGGCGCAAATAAAGGTCCACCAAGTTCATAACTAATGAACAGAATTGAAGACCAGATCAATGGTATAACTACAGGAACACCGAGCAATTTCAAACCTAGTAGATCTGTGTACCTGTAATAACCAAAAGGAACACCATAGTAAATGCTTGTATGTTCAATTACAAACGTTAATGTGTACGTTATCAAAAGGAACAGTACAGTTCTCTTAACACCTCTTGTCGCTACAGATATGGTAAGATAAACTAACAATAACAGTAACACCGATAAACCTAGTTTATACACTCCACCATAAGGTAAAAGGTTTGCTATGATAACGTACATTCCGTAAACCGTTCCTATGAACCAGAACCTTTGATCATGGTTTTTGTTGATGTTCATGTTATTATTATTAGTACTTAACGGTTAAAGGTGTTAACGGTTTTGATTCAACCAAACGGTCACGGTAATATATATTATTAATATACAATATAACATAACAGTACATTAATACTATACCAATAATGACTGTCTAGTCGATATAGTGTTAATATAGTAAAGGTGTGTTAACGGTTTAACCTAACCAGAGGATTTAAAAAATAGATAAAACAAAACCTTTGATGTTTAAACCTGTTTTGACTGGTTGTAACTCTTAACGAAATGATCTATCCTGTAAAGGTACGGAGTTCCTATCAGTACTCCTATCAGGTATTTTGCTAATGTTTGAACTGCAATGATTGTTAGTACTACCTTCAGTGGTACAACAAACAGGAAAGCAAGAGGTGTGAACACAAAGGAATCAAGTGTTAAGGAAGGTATTATTGCAACTAAAGTTCTTAGATATAACTTAGTCTTGAACCTGTTCATGTACTTACTGAATATGTATATGTCTGTGTTCTCAGAGACAAGATATGCGGTTAGACTGGCAATAATAATCCTAGGTGTAAAGGTTAAGATTCTATCTAATCCGATTGCCGTTGGTAGTGGCGGACCAGAAAGGAAAAGGATTAACTGACTGTGCATTATGAAGATAATCTCCCATATGAACGCAATTAGTACATTGAATCTAGCTACTGTCTTTCCGTATAACATCACATTCATATTGTCCATTACAAAGGTGAATGCATATACAAACACACCTCCTGTTACTGCTCCGAATATGAAGAACACCAGTTTGTTGGCGAAGATTTCCGTTATTAGTACTGAACCTGTATAAAATCCTGCAGAAGATATCATGCCGTACGTCTTATTGATTTTGTAGAAGAAGATAGATATCTCCATTGTTACTATTAGTGCTGTAAGGTACAAACCGTAACCGAGAAGGATTTGGTAGTTCATCTCTCATCACAACATTATGATAAAACTAGTTAAAAAATATTGTTAAATCTATTCAGAAGGTCTTCTATCTCTACCTTTAGTAACAGTTATTTCGTAATGTGATGGGTATGGGTAGACTTCAATAAAATCATAGACCTTTATGCTAAACCTTCCTTTATCATCAGAATTTCCAACACCTTTTATCGTCCAATCTGTTACTACTCTACCACTATTGTCAACAAGTCTTGCCCATACATAACATCTCTGATTAGGTAAAGGATTACCGTTCAGATCCGTTATAATCCCTTCTACAACACTCTCATCCTTTGCTATTCTAGGGAATTTAATTATCTTTACCTTGTAATCCTTTACCTTGTTGGTACTTGTCAACATTTACCATCACTGGTTAGTGTCTTTTGCTTTAATTTTTGCTTTCTCTACCTTTGCCCAATCCTTGTATACGGATTCTACTTCTTTCAATTTTTGACTTAATTGATCCAGCTTTGTTTTGATGGTATCCATTTCAACCTGTTCTTTCTGGAACCTCTCAATAACATTCCTAACACTGTTAATGATTCTTTTGGCATTGTTAATCCTAAGTATTCCTGTTGTTAGTAGGTTTACCTCATTAATACCGTACCTCTTTATCACCATCTCTCCGTTTATTGCCTTCACTATCTCCATGATTGAATTCTCAAGAAGGTCAAGATCGGAAGATATATTCTCAACCATCTTATTGAAGAACATCTCTGTTGTTTGTTCATTATACTCTCCTTCAAACATATGGAATGTTTCCGAAAGATCTCCGTATCTGTCTTTTAGTTCTTCTACTGTCTTCATTAGTTCGCTGTCCATATCAGGGTTACTTGGACCAACGTATACCGATCCACCTCTGTCAATGCTCCACAAACCGTATTTCTTTACTATCCACCTCAGTTTTGTACTTAGTTGTCTGTCTTCTGCTTTAACACCGTACACTACCAGTACCCATTTTGATGGAAGCCGTTCCTTTTTAATGGTATTATCTTCGTTCATTTGAGTTATAATAAGGTGTAACAATTAATAATGTTAGTAGGTTTTTTATCATGTGTACCTAGTGTTTATAATCAAGTACCGATAAGTTACAGTTATGACAGAACAGAACGAAGATAGGGAGATCTATTTTATAGTACCTGTACTTGTAATGACAGATGTTAACAAACTACCAGCCATTGTAACAATGTTTGTGGATATGAACCCTGATTCCTATCCTATTATTGAGCATGAATACAAGGTTACTATATACAAGGAAGGTGACCTTTACGTTGCAGAGTGTAAACAACTTAATCTGGTAATAAGAGGTACAAATAAAGAAGAACTAATTGATTTCATTAATGAAGAGATAGTAAAATACATTGGTTATGCCATAGGCTTAATGTTATATGGTATTAAAGATAGTCAAAATTACCAAGACTATAAATTTCCTCCGTATTTGTCATAAAAACATGTTTATTTTTTATCAAATATCTACATACTTTGTTTAGTACTATTAACTAAAAGAACAATTTTTTGTCTAACGTTAATTTCCCGATCAATGTTACTAAAAAGGTGTAGGGTGTATAACATAACAGTGCTTAGGAAATAAGGGTCTCTATTAGATCCCTGTACTTTTGTACCATATTATCAACACTGAACATCTGACTTCTATTAACTCTACCTTCTGGTGTACCAACTGTTAGTCTACCATTCATAAAATCATCCACAGTTTTACCTAGATTTCTTTTAACAACAATACCTTGATCACCTAGTATTTCCTTAGGAGATCCTCTATCTGTTGTTATAACCATTGTTCCTCTTTGTAGTGCTTCAACCATCCATATACCGAACACTTCCCAATATGGTGGTTGTAAAGGTACAACTACAGCAGAAGCATTACATAATAGTTCATCCTTCTGTTCTTCGCTAACTCTACCATAGTACTTTACTCCTCTTCTGTTAGATTCATAAATGATGTAATCTCTGTAACTTGCTTTAATTCCTCTGTATGGACTATCTTCACCTGCCATAACTAATTTATAACCAAATCTCGATAAACGTAAGAACACATGTGCTCCCTTTACAGGATCAATCCTACTGAGGAATAACAAATAATCACCATTATGTGGACAGTTTCTGGACGGTTTACTGAACACCCCGTTGTAGATAAAGTCAACTGGTAAACTGTACCGGACGGACAGAAACTCTGAATGAAACCTAGAAACAGCAACTAATCTGTCAAAACTGTCTAATGGTGGGGGTGTTTGCCACGGTAAGAGGTCATGAACGGTCTTGATAACTTTGATGTTAGGGTATCTTTGCTTTAACCTGTAGGCATAGAAATAATGTGTATGATCTATAATCACATCAAACTTACTCAAGTACCTTTTGTATTTCTCATAAGCTACATCTTCCCTTCCATAAAATGGATCAATTGCTTCTATGAGCTTATAATTACCTTTCTTTGAACCTTTAGATGCTATTAATGTAACATTGTAGTACTTTGATAATCCTATTGCAAGATCATAAGCAATCCGTTCCAAACCTCCGTAATCTTCTGGTGGTGTTGTAACACCGAAACTGGATATGATCGCCACTTCTGTCAATCCAATAACCTCTTATTCCTACAATATTCAAACCGTTCGGAATTGTCAAGTAGGATCTTCGGTAAACTGAAAGGATTAACATGCTTAACAATAGAATCTTTCCAGAACTCCTTCCACTTACTGTAATCAAACTTCTTGTTTATTCTCCAATAACCTGTTCTGTTTGCAAGTTCATATGGATTCCTCAACAGTGTTGTGTGATAAACCTCTATTGGATCATGGATAAATCCTTCACCAATAACAGTACATCCATCCTTTACAACAGGTCTATCACCTTTGTATAATCTAATCCATGGAACATGTCCACTAACGCTTTTACCTTCTCCAACACCTTTATGAATAATCTCATGGTACACATCACCAAACAGGTTGTGAATATAGATATTAGAAGTTCTTAGTCTTGGTCTTTCAGTTATGAACTCATCAATATCAAGCAACATCTTCCACTCTGTCTTTAGTGATTTCTGTGCTAGATTCTTAAGAAAGGCATAATCCCTACCTTTAACTCTATCGTAAGGTACGAATAGAATATCTACATTCTCAGGTACTTCCAGACCTTTAAGTTTGTATATATCTCCAACATAAACCAGTACTATACTATCAAAAATCTTTGAGTGCCACTCTATCCAGAGGTCAAGAGGATAATCCTTTTCTCTCCAGTCATCATATGTGAAAGCATAAGCACCAAGCTTCATCAATATTCCCTCACCTTTAACATACGTTCAGCCCATTTATCGGTTGTAAAACGTTCAACAGCATAGTCACGACATTCTTTATTATCCAATTTCAGTACCTTATCTAAAGCCTTACTATATTCGACAGGGTTACTGCAGAATATGGCAACATCATTACTAAGGTACTCCTGCGGTGTACTACCTAATCGTGTTATTACAGGTGTTCCAGTCATTATTGCTTCAATAAACACCATACCAAACCCTTCGATGTAATCAGGACTTAGTGGTACTATAAGCGCAATAGCATGTTGTAGTATCTCCACCTTTTTGTTAAGATCACCACCTATTGGAATATATCTTATGTTATCCATCCCTTTGATCATTTTGATTGCCTGTTCACCGTAGTATTTATGATCCTCAAGATCCATATCAAATGACATAACGAACTTCTTATTTGGATTCATCTTAGCTATCTTTATGAAATCAAACAATCCTTTAGACGGATGGGGTCTCGAATAATAGAGGTAGTAATCCCTTGTAACATCATTCCTGTATGTGTAGATGTTCTCATTAACACCCGGATAGACGGAATAGATCTTATCGCTAGAATAGAAATCCCTAGCTAATTCCTGTACCTTCTTACTTAATACAACACCTTTGTAATATTGACTAGCTGGTTTGCGTGGATGGTTAAAATCAGTGCCATTCCTCAACCACACTATTCTATCTGTACCTATCCTATCATAGAAGTAGATTTGTTCTGTTGTTATGTTAGTTGCAGAGGCATCAATAATGTAATCAGAAGACATCAACACATCATGGTAGTACCTGTAAACGAATAACTCATCGTTAATACTAACATTGTGGTACGAATTTGGTGTGTATACCAGCTTAACACCTTTAATATCACTGCCTGTTGGTGCAAAAAGTGTAACCCTGTTATTCTTAGCCAAAGACAAGGAAAGATCTGCAATGTTCTGTTCAAAACCGTATGAACCAAACTTAACAGGTATTGTTGTACTATTGATAACGGAAATCTTCAAAGATCTAATTCACCATTGAAGAGGAATCTAACTCTCTTCTCATGTTTACATAGTACATTACCATCGGCGAGTATCTTAAATCCTGCTTTTGTTGCCTTATCACTGAAATACAGATCTTCACTTAAACCAGGTGGATCTCTATAAACAAACCATGGCTTCTTGATCTTTCTAAACACCTCGCTATCTATCATTATACAGCCAAATCCTGCACCGTCTACATATGCCTGATTACCTTTGATTGGATTGATATCTACAACAGGTCTAAAAACACCTTTACTATCCTTTATGAACAGATTTGATATACTCCCACCAGCATCTTTTGGTCTAGGTACCCAGTAAACACCTGTTACAATAGGGTACTTTTGTCTGTATAATCTAACAACATCTGCAGGTGTTAGGTAAATGTCTGTATCAATGAATAACACCTTCTCTAAACCATCTTTCAGTATGTTCTCTACTATTGTCTCCCTTGCAACATCTATGTTGTACGTTTTATACAGGTAAACTTTCACATCCCCACTTAGTCCTGCCACTAATCTATGGAACATGAATGTCCAATCGATGGATACATCGCTTTTATTGACAAGACCAATACCAATCTTTGGTTTATCCCAGTTCATCATTACTGTTTTATGAAGGTTTTGATTTAACCTGTGTGTACCTGTATCTACAATAAAAGAATAAATAAAACACTATCCTATACAGTACCATGGTTAGTAAGAAAACTGTTGTGATTGGCGGAGTTACTATTTTAGCTGTTGGTACACTCGTTGGTTACGGTATGTATGAATCATCAAAACATGCTAAACAATCTGAGGCAATTAGTTCAATAACAGCATCTGCATCAACCACTTCAGTATCGTACACCAGTAGTAGTGATTTATTTGACATAACAGGTAATGCTACTGATTCTAATGGTAATGGTGTTCCTAATGCAACGGTTTATCTGTGGGGAATGAACACCTCTGAATCTTCTCCAACATGGAATGTCTTGTTATCTACTACAACAAATAAAGATGGAAGTTTTGATTTCTCTGTACCGTCAAAAATTGTAACACCGGGTGATTACATATTTTACGTATCCAATCAAAACAAGACTGCACCACCAAGTTCATATGGAGGTGTTCCAATTGGAATCGGTAGAATCAAAACAAGAGGAACAGTTTACTAAAATACTTGAATCGGAAGGGATAATACAGTTACCTAACGGTAGGTATAAATGTAGGTATTGTAATAAGACGTTTAAAACAAAGATAAGAGCCGTTTACCATATATCAACTAAGAAACATGCATTAGAGGTAAGAAGGTCACATAGGATTTAACCAGTTAATAGTTCAACAAGATTTTTTATGTTTGGTACAGGATCACATTTAAAGTGTATATGCGCAACGCCTAGATCTTTACCCCTTTTACCATCATAACTGTGAACCTCAGTGACAATACAACCTTTTGTATTCCTGATCTGCTTAATCTTACCTTCCACCTTTTCTAAAGGTACAACAATATCTCCTCCGGGCAATCTGTCAGGATTTTCCATTATGAAAATTGCTTCACGGTCATATAACCTGTGGTAACTCTTATCCTTTAGTGCATTTACAGAATCAGGTCTCATAACGGATATTGTACATTCCTCATCAGGAACATGTTCATCAAGAATTGCATTATCATCAAGTAAGCTTATTAACTCTCGTATAAGTCTGTCACAGTAATCCATTAACCCACACCGGCATATTCCTCTAGTGTCGGTGTGGTCTCAAAAACACTTACTTTCCTACCTTTAATAATGTTAGAACATGGTGATAAGGATTCCCACTTCATTATAACGTTATACAACTCCATAACATCCTCATCAGCTTTCCTGTAATCAACGGATTGTATCGCTCTTATTGCATCTTTTGCAGTCTCTTCCTCTACATCAAGAAGTGCAAGACAGACGGTTTGTACTGTATCCTGTGGTAGTTTGTTCATAAGCTTTAACCATGTACGTGTTACCATTGACATAATTTGAAATTTCAGTGTTTAGATTTATAAGAATTATGTTTGACAGGTTTGAACTTCTTATTAATTGTCATTTTCGTTTTCGTGTATGCTTGATCTAACATTTGATGAATTATTGCGGCTTCTAATGCCTTTGGATCACCTTTACTCATGAGGTAGATGAAAAGTGGACTGTGTACAATATCTTTCCTGTGGGATGGACCTTTGATAAATGCAGTACTATCCATCCACACATCAACCCAATTGTACTTCTTAGCTTCATTACCCATTATCAATTGTAGGAATGCTCTATGAACTTTGTGGGACGGCATTTTCTCCCATCAACTGTAACCGTTTACTCCTTGCAGTATCTTCTATTTTCTTTAACATCTCTACTAACTTCTCTCTCTTCTCCTCGCATGTTGTACATTCACCCGGTTCTTTCTTCAGCTTCATTTCTGCTACCTTATATGTGGTATCAACTAGTTCCTTTGATTTGTTTATGGCTTCCTCAAGAGCATTAAGATCTTCATTTGTTGTTGGAAGACGGTTAGACCACATCCATTTCCTTAACTCTCTTTGTTTTACATTGATCTCATCTAACATTTTCTTTAACTCTGGATCAGATACCTTTGTACCAAGATCTTCTTCTGCCGTTACTATTTCTGTTATTGCTTGTCTAATCCTTTCTCTTGCCTCTGGTGTTATCTTTCCTTCCTTTAGTGCAAACCGTTTACCTTCATCCAATAAACCGTATGCTTTTGAGTAATGTCTTGTTAAACACTCTAAGCAGTAATCATCAGCGGTTTGACCTTTAAAGGAAAGGTTTGATCCTAACGGTGTTCTTTGTTCTGCCTTAGTAACCATCACCTCTTCAGGTGGTTCAGTGGTTGTGTTCATTTCCGGGAAGTATACCTCTACCGATCTCATTAAATCCTCATATGTTAACGGTTTAGGTGGTTTCGGTTTTGGTTGGTACTCTATTGCATATTTAACACCTGCATCCACAATGCCGAAAATAATATTCAACCATGTTGTTGTATCAGGCATATATAGATTTAAAAGGATGCAAAAATATATAGATATTCATGTCAGATACTCAAGGTAACAAACCTACTGAATACAAATGTCCTGTATGTGGTAAAGTGTTCACCAGTGAGTTAGGGTTAAAGGTTCATCAGGCAATGGAGAGTAAGGGGTTAATGGGTAAAGGTTCTAGAAAGAAGAGGTTAGAAGGTTCTAATCAGGATATAGCCGGAACAGTTGAACAGGGACAGAACACACCAGTGACTAATCTTCCTAAAAACGGTGAATTAGAACAGTTAAGGCAATCAATCCTCAAGGATGTTTCCGAACTGATTGAAGAGAAACTTGGATTACAAAAAGGTAACGGTGTTAGTATATCGGAGACTGTTAGTAATATTACAAAAGATTTCTATGTACCAGCTAACATAAAACTATCACCTGAAGCTTTACAATATTACAGATACACATTATCCAAGGCAGAATCAAGAGGAGAGGAATTGGATCTATCAACATGGATTAATGAGGTTATTGAAGAGTATTATGAAGATGTACTAGGTGTAGAAGGTGCTATAATACACCGTCCTAAAAGGGAAAATAGAGTAAGGATGGATTAATCATAGTAAAGGAAACAAACAAAAAAATAAGGGAATAAAATATTTGTTTATGCGTTTTCCAAGCTTCTGAGGTATTTGTCACCGGATTGTGATATGGCGTTGTTGAAGTCAGCCGCTGAGACTGCGTTTATACCATTAACGTAACTCTCACATTCTCCTTTCTTTGGAGCATGACCAAGGAATTTGGAGAAATTCTCACAGTATAGGTTCTCATGTGCGGTTACGTTTGCCTTCCAAACTTCACCCTTTCCAGCTGTCTTCCTCTTCCATTTCTCAAACGCGTATTGTAGGGTTTTTACCATACCGGTCAGAATATGATTGATATCCGAGTTTAATAAATATTCATTATAATGGGCAAGAAAATTAGACGTATTACAATTCTTATGGATGATGCAGATTTAACAGTACTTGATGATCTTACTAAAAGGTCAGGTATGCCAACATGGAGTGATACCATACGGATATCAATACTGATAACAGATGTACTGTTAAGAGCAGGTATATTTGATATCCTCAAACCGTTACCGGAGTTGGAGAAGTTATCCTTACAGGTAAGTAAACCATGTGTTGATAATGTTAAAATAAAAGGTAAAGGTGAGAAATAAACATGGATAGTGTACTAAAGGAAAGACAATACAGTCATGCTGAAGCATGTGAAAGTATAGCTAAACTGTCCAGTTTGGTTCTAGAGACAATGTTTGATTTTGAAAATGTATTATGGTTAACAGAACTTTTAACTCCACCAAGTTCTGAATTTAAAGAAGAAGCAAGGAACGAATTTAAAGAAATCAAGGAGGAGGATTACAACATAATCAGTGAATTACATGATTTAAATGCCAAACTACATGACCTCTACCATATTGAATGTGCTGATTTAACAAAAACTAACAAAACGTTATGATGATTCTATAATGTTAATCGCTTCCTGAGCTACTTCATCGAATTTATCCTTTCCAACTAACATTATGAGGATCATTCTACCATCCTCTCCTTTGATATCTCCAGTACCAACCTTGTTTATTACAAACTCACATACGGTTTTTACTTTACCTGTACCATCGTCAAGCCTATCACACATCTGTTTGGATACCTTCTTTGCCATACCACATACTGTCTGCTCATATGGTTTATCCGGTTCCTGTGGACATACTTCCTGTTGTTCACTCATCAAATTATATCTGCCGACTTCAGTATTTTTACATTATCCTGAACGTACTTAAGCATACAATCTGCACTATCAAAGTCAAGGCTGACAAGAACCTTTCTATATTTGACCACACCAGTTTTTGTTCGGTATTCTACATCTCTTTTGAACCTCAGTTTATACGGTACTGGTTTAACGATTTCCTTACCACATACATCACAAAATGTCTTTGTAGTCATAATGAATGTTATAGATAAAGACTATATAAATATTCTAACCGCGATTTTGTCGGACAAAGTTACTAAAAGGGTGTAGGGTCCTATAAACAAAATCAGCTAGACAAAATAACTGCATATTTTTTGTTAAATTACTGTTAGGTAGTTAACAGGTTAGAGAACATATTGTTTAATTAACAAAGTCAATATGTACAAACAAATAACAAAATGAACTTACCGTCTAAAATCAGGAATTTTCCTTATAGTCTAGAACGGCTTTAATATCTTTGGCGATCTTTGGACTTATACCATTAACTTCTAAACCACTATCAATAAGTGTAAGTATATCTATCGGTCTACCCATACTTAACATCATCTTTGACTTCTGATATCCTATATGTGGAAGGGATGCAAGAAAGTATATTGCCTGTTCTCTAACACTCTTAGCCTTTGGTTTTGGTATCTGTAGTGTTGATGATTCCTTAGGTTTACCAATCCTTTTAGCAAGTGAATAAAGGAATAACACTGCATCATCCTCATTGCTGAAGGTAACAACATTAACCTTCCAATCCGTTATTAGACTAGATATAGCTGAATATGCACCGTTCATATTAAACTTACTGAATTTAGACGCCATTTTCCATGAACCGTATATTAAGTACACATGTTCACTATCAGGAAAGGTGTTAATAGTATTGGATAATTGACTGAATAATCTACCATCCATTATTGACGATATTAAATCAGAGGTGGTTTTACGTTCAACCGTTACTATTCCTCTAACACCGTTAATTACATAATCAACTGGTAACTTCTCGCCGATAAACTCAATATCTTTCAGTACCTTTAACTTCCTGAAGAATTCAGTATCCTGTTCTGTAGGATCATAGTAAAGTGTGGTCAATATGTAACCTCCTCAAAGTTAAAGTGTGGTTTCTGCATAAACCTCAACCCATGTCTTAAACAGTAATTGTAGATCTGTTCATCCTCTTGATTAGAGTAAACCAATACTTTCCACCTATGAACACCATACCTGATAAAATCCTCTATCTTTAACAATTCCTTAACATTGTTCACCATAAAACGATAGTATACGTTGTTAATGTATATGAACGGTAAGATTGACTGTGGTTTATTAATATCGTCAATAACAACATCCCATACATCTACCACTGCCCTTAATCCTTTACTTGGTTGAATCTTTGTATCTGTCGACACTTCAGTAAGAAAATCCAGATCTACACTCCTCAACTTCTGAATCAACCAGATAGAGAACTCCTGTTCGTTCAAACCAACAATTAAAAGGTGGTGTATGTTAAAACCTGTTAGATAATCAAGAATTAGATCAAGAACGTCATTATAGTGGTAAGTGGTAGATGTTTTGGTTGTATCGGTATCAATCCTGATTGTTGGTGTACCTTCATATACGCCATAGTCTCTTCGGTAAACATATAAACTACCAAGTCTAACAACCTCTTCATTCCGTCTGGAATCCGAAGTCTGGTGATTCATAAACAACCACCTTTACAACATAATCCTTTTGAGTATGTTGTCTTAGTATTGCCAGCAACCTGTTCTTCACAGCATAGGATAGATCCTCAACAGTGTTCAATCCGTAATCCTCTAGATTGTGGTAATCATAAATAGATACTGCTTCTCTTAACCATCTACCAAGATCAAACCTGTTCATCCACTCTCCTTCTCCGTTAATATATGCTGTTATCCTGACAGTGTGACCATGTGGATATTTCTCAGGATTGGTCTTATCTACCCAATCTAACTGATGTATTATGTTGATATCAGTTGATACAAACCACATCATATATCTCCTCCCATTATCCTGATTGCCTTATCGAAGAATGATATTACCTGTTGTCTTGTCAATGCTCTACTTACTTTACCACCTACTGCTTCAGGATGTCCACCACCAGATATCAACCCTTCTGTTAACTCGTTAAGAATACTCATAAGGAGGTTCAGATCTATCTTCTCATTCTCATTAACTCTACCAGAAAGGTTGGCATATGTACCATCAGGAACACCATAATTGATTGCAATTGAATTACCACTTCTACTCTTTACTCCTGCAACATATCCTGCAACATCATAAGGATGATCAGTAAAGGTAATAAGAAGATGTATTTTTCCTGTTAACTCTACAGTTTTAGCGACGTCCTGTTTTAATGCTTCACTTCTTCTCTGTAACCACCTTTGTTGCCATGTCTTTAACAGTGCCACATGAGGCATCATTGCTTCCTGTTCTTCCGTCATGTTATCAACAATTATTGATAGATCTCCATTCTCTTCTAACTCCTTTAATGCGTTCAATGATACAATAGGTCCATAATTGTATGCAACTCTTCTCGCACCGTTGATGTAGCTACCATATAGACTTGCTTGTGGTATTTGCATTTCCTTAACACCATCAAAGTACACAATGTTATATAGTAGAGGTAATCCCTTCTGATATGCTTCCTGTATGATCTGTTTCCCTCCTTCTAGTTCATATACAACATCAGAGTAGACAGCCATTGTTGCATACCATAGTGATATATCATCCGCTTTACCGATTTCCTTAACAAAAAGGTACGCTAATCCACCGCTACAATTATCTTGCCTGTTGATAATGGAAAAGTTAGGACTAGTGTAGTTATCCAGTGGATCTTCTACAGGATGATGGTCTATAAGGTAAACATTCTTCTCTTTAGATACCTTTGATAATACCTCTAGGTTCTCCTTTGTTGTACCAAGATCCGTAACGAATATTGTATCATACTTACTGAAGAGTTCAATATCCTTCTCATGTACCCCAAAGTCTGACCAATTCTGATATCTAACATCCACAATATCTCCCGGTTGTGATAATGCCCTTTCTAGTATCCTTGACGATAATACACCATCTGCATCATGATGAGAAAAAATTAGCGTTTTCATTGTACAACATACAGTTTGTTATCTTGATCTACCTTAACAGAAGCTAATTCCAGTACCTTCTCTACTGGTACACCTGGAAATTCTTTACTTAACTTCTCTTGGAAATCTGCTAATGGCTTCTTAAGTAATCCGTAAACCTTTGCCAATCGTATTGCTTCTGGTTTAATATCTGCCTGTTCAGGTGGTTTAACTTGTTCAGGTTTTGGTTGTTCTACCTTTGGTTGTTCTACTGGTTTAACTTCTATTGTTACTGGTTGACTTGTTGTACTCTCCGTTGCTGTTTGAACTGGTGGAGATGATTGTACAGGTTGTGTTTGTGGTTGGTATGCCATCTTATGTACAAGCTTCATATGTACTTTCAATCCTGTTTCATCCTTGAACAGTTTACCACATACTGGACATTTTACACCGCCACTAACTACTGGTTGTTGTGCTGGTACCTCTACTGTTGCCTCTTCACCAGTTATAATATTGAATGCTGTGAATTCACCATTCTTCTCCGATAGTGTTCCTCTTATTGTTACAGTCATTCCCGGTTTAAGATCCTGTTTGATTGTAGGTGCAAACGTAACTATCATTTCACCTGTATCATCTCCTGTTAGAAATGTTCTCCACTGAAGATTCTCGGAAATAACAATACCATCTTTTGGACATTCTGTTTCTCCCAACACTGGTAATTTACGGAAACATTTTGGACATCCTATGTAACTCCTTGTTTCTATCTCCTGTACAAGTACAACATCCACAACAGCGTTCTCGTTAGGTTGTAACTGGTTAATCTTCAGTTTTGGTCCTTTCATTCTTGTAGGCGGATTGATGTTAATACCTTTCTGTATGAGGAACAGTTTTGCTATCAGGTTGAGGTTTGACGCAAATTGTGGGTAGTTTTCTTCAGCGAATTTTCGGACGTCATCCATTGTAAAACCGTTCTTTTTCAAAAGATCTTCTATTTGGCTCATCAAATATCTATAGATTTGATCCTAAATAAACGGTGTGATATCCTGTAACGGTGTTTAAAGGAGTGAACCTATAACAAGGTACACAATATGTGGTTGTCTTCCCAATGAGTAGTATCTTCCCGGACTAGGTACAACCATTACATTACCTTTCTCTTGCATCCACATAACCGCAGTAACACTATCTGGATATGCGTTATCCTCAAACAATATGGCAATGTAACGGTAATTACCACTCTTCTTTACGTTATCATATATTGTGTTTAACTCATCCATCACGTTATTCTTTGTTAATGGTTCAGGGTGTTTAACCTTCTTCTGTTCAATTATGCTATCGATATCTTCGTAAAGTGTAAAATGTCCAAACGGTTTACCATCAGTAAAAGGTAGATCAGGATTAATGAAGAATAGATTTTCTCCAACAGATCCTTTAGAATGGTATTTGAACGGTGCTTCTTTCCAATCAACAGGTTCTAGAACATTCAGGTTTACACCAACAGGTGTTATAGTATTTACCAGTTTACTGTACTGTTCCTTGAACAACTTTATGAATCCATCCTTTGTTGTTGATCTTAGTGATTTCCTATCCCAACTGTATCCTCTAAAGGAGAAGTGTATTAACGTTCTAACCAGTGTTGTTTTAACAGTATGTTCCTCTTTCTTACCGTTATACTTTAGTATAACACCGTCTATCCATTTGGCAATGTCTTCAGGGAATATACCTGTACTGGTTGCATAACCACTCTGCGGTTCAACATTGTCCACATCAATACTATCTGGACCGGTGATCAGTACTTTTGCCGTATGGTATGTTATTGCGGAGATATCACTGACTGTTACTTCATATCCTTTTCTTGCCATATAGTAAGGAAAGGCTAATCCTCCCGCTGATGCATCGTGAAAGTACTTAACACCAATCTTGTTGAATGCATCTTCTAACCATGCAGAGTCTTTGGCTTGACTTCCTAAATAACCCGGTATAGGTGATATTATCTTCATCAATTGATAATTATAAATGTACGATTATAAATAAAGTGATAACTTAGTAGAGGTCTAACGTGAACCCATTCTGTAGGTTTATTCCTAACGTACGTTCAATAATTCTCGTTAGATGTTCCCAATAGTGGTTATAGTTAACAGGATCTTTAGAATCAACCGGTCTAACACCGTAGATTGTGTAAATATACTGTACCTTATCACCAACATTGTACACAACACCGTTCTGTGCTGACATTTTAGCTACCTTTACATGGTGTGGTTCAACCTTGTAATTCTCTTTAGTTAGTGTTTTGGAATAAGCAAGGTATTGATTATCATATTTGCCACTGTAAAGTTCCCTTTTAACATTGGTAATGTACGATATCAACTCCGCTTTTGTCTTACCTGATAGGTACATATTGATTAACTCCGCTTGTACTGTTTTGAAGAGTTCAGGCATTTCACTTCTAACATACTCTAATCCTACAATCTCTAAACGTGGTTGTATGAACCCTTTACCTTTTTCCCATGTTACCATACCTGCGTACCTTTTCTTTGCCGGTTCATTTCCACTACTTTTACGAGGAAAGAAGATATTCTTGAAGAATTTATCCGCTTCCAATGATATTGATATTCCTAACCGTTCTTTGATCTTATCATTAAAGAATTCCTCAAAACCGAGGAATACATCCTCTTCAGCACTGTTAACCTGTATAAACAAGCTATCCGTATCTTGGTAGATTACTCTAATACCGTTCTCTGTTGCTATCTGGTTAAGTGTTAAAGCAATTTCTCTACCTTTTGTGGCAATCATATCCCCTAACTCTAAACTGTACAATCTTGTACCAACACCACCAATTGAACCGTATATTGCATTTAAGAACACCTTCAGTGCCCCCTGTCTTATATTAGCCTTTACATCACCTGTTCTTGCAATCTTCTTCCACTTTAGTCTTTCTTCCAGTAACATCTTGACAATGTTAGGGTAAAGTACATGATCCTTATCCGGACTTATACCGTACTGAATGATGATGTTCGGATACATACTGGTAACATCAAGAACAAGTATGTTACTGAACATGGTTAGTGCAACAGGTGGTTGAAGAACAAAAGCACCACTATGTTTACCTTTCTGTTCGTAGTTCCTAGGTGGTAATGCATATCCTAACTTTCTAGCTTCCTGTAACACCAAACTATCAATACACCTTGTTATTGAGTTCGTCTCATCAGGAAAGAGTTTACTAATATAAGCTTTTGCTATTGCAGTATCAACATAACCGTAATTCTCGTTTAACAACCTCAACAGTTCTGCATCCCTCAGACACCTTGCATCTACCTGTTCTGGTGTTAGTTCATGGATCATCTTATCGGCGAATATCCTACTTTCTCCTAACAGTTGTTGTGCGATATAATCCAACTTCATTGACTTGAACATTCTTGATGTACTACCAAGAATCATCCAATACATATCCGCAAACCGTACAGTCTTTGGTAATTGCAAACCATACTTACTGAGTTTATTCCTTAACATAGGTACATCATACTTATCACTGTAATAACCAACCAGTAGATCGTAATCCTTAAGTGTTTTAGTGAACTCCGTTAAGATATCTTCCTCATTGTTACCAGATATGATCTTGCTGGAATCCTTACTATCGATGGCAATAGAGATTAACTGCCCTTCTTTTGCGTATTCATTGGTTTTGGTCTGTACCTCTATATCAAAATAACCTGTTCTGTATTCATCAGATGTTTCCCATCCTAAGTCTAACCTAACTCTTCTTTCATAAGGTATATCAGATTCAAACGTACCGGATTTAAGTAATTTTGCCAGTGTTCCTACTTCATAGGGATATTTAGTAGATATTTTCTTTAACCTGTTACCTTCAATATCCGTTAGATCTGTATCCTCGATCCTGTAGTTTATACCATGCTTCTTTGCAATGTAATCAACCGCTATCTGCATACCATCCTTTATGAAGAAATAAGGATCAAAAGGTGCAGGATAGTAACTGACCTCACCTTTCCTACTAACCATAATGTAAAGTTTTCCATTATCAACAACATACCACATTGACGTTATCTTATCTAATGTAGTCATCCAGTTTCACACCTTCCTTTACACCGAGTATATGATCCAGTTGCTTAATGTATTGGACATCATCCCCTATCACTTCCTTTAACACCTGATAGTTCTCTGAAGCTATTGATGATAAGAACTCAAACCTCCATATCAGCATGTACATGTTATGGAAGGCAATAATACCAAGCTCATTGAACTTTTCATTATTTAGATCCTTAGTCTGTTGACATACAGGACATAAACAACCAATCCTGTTTCTCGCTGAACTTTCACTTTTCCCTATTGTTATTACCCTTTGTCTGACCAGATCAATGATAAACCCATACTCCTTCATCAATGTACTGAATGTACTACTATCAACTGTTATCTGGTAAGGGTAGAATATACTAAACCTTGCCAGTAACAGGTAAGGTAATGTACCACCTGCCATGAGGAAATGTATTGGTTTCTCTATCTTGTGTTCTATAATGAACTTAATCCTTCTGATGTACTCTAATGGATCATGTGGAGAAGCAAAAGCATAAGCATCCCAATCACCAACGGCATCTGTAGCATTCTTCCACTCCTCTAATGTTTTATCGTCAATACCGTGTATAGGTGCATAGAGTAACATACTTTCCTTTCTTCTATCATACATCACCTTGTAGTTAAGAACAGATTTGTACATGTAATCCTCAAAATCCTTCAGTTCCTTCTTTGATGGTGATGTATAAGGTGGTAAATCTAATGCCATTCCTCTATTTGCATTCCTGTTTTGCCATTCAATAACATCTACCGGATCTAGCATTGTTAACCTACCTGATAGGAATTGGAATCCACCTGAATCTGCCATAACATCAACATCTTCTGGTATACTCCACTCTTTCCTCAAATCGTACCAATTCTTACCATCGGCGTATGTTATAAATAGGTGTGGGTATTGGAAATAACTCCTCTCTCCCCAACTGAATTTTAAATGTGGATCTGAACGGTATTTGTCAAATCTGGAAAGTAGGAATGATGGCATGTAAACAACTCTCAATTACCAACTCCTCGTTATTGAAGGGTAATACGGGCAGATCCCTTGTTGTAGAGGAAATGGACAAATACCGTTAATCCTTGCTTTCTCACAGCTGTATGGTTTAATATCTCTTCCTATGATGTAGTTGATCTGATAAGATGTTACTCTTATATCAAAATCATTAACGGTTGTGAATAATTCAATAAGTTCATCCCTTGACATTATGTTCTTGAGGAATGATACTAAATGTAACCTCTGCGCATGTGTTAAGTAATGTTTAGATCTTAACATATCTAACAAGTACATTATACAGGGTGGAGGTATGCCTTGCGATATGATTGATTTAGGTGGTTTAATGGTGGTAGTAAAACTGTACTTCATATTACCGTGGATTTCTGCGAGAATCTTACTCAACTGATCATTAACAGGAGTGTATTTCATATCCTTTACTGGTTTACTTATGTTACCTGTTTTCTCATTAACAGTGAACGGAAGTCTACCAAGTCGATTCCAATCGCCAACAGTTTGACTGTCAATATAATCCTTCCCACCTTTTAGTAGATCTATTATAAACTCTGTTGCACCTTTAAGATCTAACTTAACAGGTTTAATTGGGATATAAATGTGGTAACCGTGACCACCTGTTGATATAATCTCTGCACCAAGTCTATCTAATGTTTCCCAATTCGCCGTTACAAACCTAAGACTATCAACTATATCGGAACCGTCAATATCTAGGAATATCGCAGAAGCTATGTGGTTCTGTTGTTCCCAATTGGAATACACTGTTGTAAAATCCGGTTTATTCCTTGTAAATTTAGCTAAGACAACATAACCGTTAACATCCTTTACTTCTGCTCTTGGTATATGCATTCCTCGTGGAAATGTTGGTACAACATTGTAACGGATCTGCTCTAACCAGTACTTTTCCTTTAAGTTCATTGTGGGTCAACTAGACCAATATCTGTGTAAACGATAGGTGCTTTTCTAGACCATGGTGGTAATGTAGGATAACGGTATATGTATAACTCTCCTGTATTGGATTTCTCACCAAATTTGTTGATATAGATGGCAATTTTGGAGTTCTGGAGTACTGATGATCCACCAGCAAGAGAAACTTGACCTGTTATCGGATTTGCGGATTGATGGTGATTAATGAACATGTACACATTTGGGTGATTATAGATAACGGTTTTGATTTCCCCAAACAGGAAATCCTCTGCTCTTGCACGCTCACCAAACGATTCAGTACCAACAAACACATCCTTAAAGATTTGACTAAAGCTGTCTATGATTATAACTTTAACACCTTTCTTAACAATGTAATCATTAACAAGACTAGGTACAGGTTGATATGCTGTAAAGTTCGCTTTACCGTGTTGTGATATGGTGACTTGACTCTTTACACCAAAGTAGGTAAATATGTTAAGATCGAAATACGGTTGTTTCTGTCTTTCATCAAACCGTTGAGTATTAAAGGATGGTAGAACATAGATCTCTCCTTTAAATCCAAACCTTTCTTGAAATATTGGCTTCCACTCCTGTGCATAGATATTCCCATTACCGTCAACGTCAAGAAGTAATATGTTACCACCTTCTTGCGAACAGATATTGGTTGCTTCCTGCAATGTTAACAATGTTTTTCCAGATAGGTACTTACCAAAAACGTTGATAGGAACACCGGGTATGATACCAGAAGGCATAATCATTGTTAGAGCTTTAAGCGATGATTTGGTCAATGATCTTCTCCACCTCTTTAACATGTGGACATGTTCCACGGTATTTGAATGCCGGACAAGTACACCTTATACCATCCTCGTCTACGGTAACGTAGTAAATGCCTTCTTCTCCTTCAACCATTATAACTACTTCGTCATTGTGTACAGCTGTAGATAGTATCTTCATCTTCCATCACCATAAACAATATATCTCATGATTCTATAGATTATTCCATGACTGATAGGAAGTACACCACTATTATGGTTGAACGTAGTGTAGCTTCCGAGCTTAAGGAATACCAGAAGGATCTTGCCAAACAGTTGAACAGGAAAAGGATTGGTTCTTCCACAGCCATAAAGGAACTCCTTGAACATGTTAATGGAAAATAGAACTTTGTTCATTGGTAATAAATTGGGAAAATAAAATATAAACCTATAGATTTTCTATCATCCATATTGTTTTAATCAAACCTTTCCCAATAAACGGTCATGACTGGAAATCCAACCAAACAATCTTTCTACATAGGTATAGAGTCAATAATACCTGCTTCTATTTTATCAAAGGATGATGCCGTTAATTTCCTCAACAGTCCGGGATCACAGTTCTGGAATGATGTACTACAGAGTGTTTATGATATATCATACTTTGTCGGTAAAGGTCTTCCAGTAACATCAGTATCATTTTCAGATAGTAAGTGGATAGACTACAATAGTAAGGCAACATTAACAACCTACATGAACGTTGTTTCTGATCCATTATCAACAGAACAAGTTAGTGAATCCTTATTGGTAGGATTAGGTTTGTTAGCTGTTGCAATTGGTGCCGCGTTACTCTTAATACCTGTTGGTGGATGGGCAGTAGATCTGGTAGGAATAATCCTCTCCTTAGCTGGTGTACTAACATTATCATTAGCTTTTGTACAGGAAGTCGGTGTTGTATTACCTTCACCTTCAACATTAGGTGGTATACTATTCTACGGGTCAATAATAGCAACTGCGGCTGTTGGTACAGGATTAATACTCTACGCAATTAAGAAACATTAATCTTATATCATACTGAAGACAACTGATCATTATGAGTGTGTTTAGTAACAAGGTTAATGTTGATATTACATCAGAACTTTCTGTCAGCATAACAGTCACAGCCGCAGAACAAAACCCATACAGAAGATCAGGTTGGATCCTTAAGGCAACAGGAGATCCATCATATCCTCCCGGAACTGCACTAACATTCACCGCAAATGTAACAGGAGGAGTCAGTCCATACAGTTATAGTTGGAACTTTGGAGATGGTACATCGGGAACAAGTAATCCTGTGACCCACACATATAATACACCGGGTTATTACACCGTTAGCGTAACCGTTACTGATTCAATAGGAGAGACTGCTTCTGCATCTACCACAATAAATATCGAAGTAGTTCCAGTACTTACGTTAACAATAACTGGAGTAAAGACCTACAATGGAAGTATGTATGCCGTTGTAGGAAACACGATAACATTAACGGCACAACTAACATACAATAATCTAGGTCTTGAAAACCAAGAAATTGACTTCTATGTTAACGGTACTGAAGTGGGACATGGATTAACCGATGCATCAGGAACGGTACAAGTAGGTGTTCAAGTAACCAGTGCAGGAACGTTAGAGATATACGCCGAATATCCGGGTGCATCAGGATATCAATCCGTAACAACTCAGACACAAACCGTGTATGCCGTAGAGCCACTATCAATAAGCAGTATAACAGTGAGCTAAAATGAGTTATGCTGTCGGTGAGCAATTAGAGTTCACCGCAAACGTGTACGGAGGAGTGCCACCCTATACTTTTGAATGGGACTTTGGTGATGGAACAACTGGTACTGGTAATCCTGCATACCATACCTACAATAGTGCAGGTACATATACAGTAAGTGTTACGGTAACAGATCAGATTAACGATCAAGCAAGCGCAACCACAACAGTGGATATAACCCAACAACAAACCATTACAGTGGTGTTTGAAGAAAGTGGTCTTCCAGACAATGTTAACTGGAGTGTATCGGTGAATAACTACACCTATTCTGGAACATCCCCGAATTCAATAGAGGTTACATTACCTGCAGGATCATACACATGGAAGGCTAATGATGTAGACATAAATACTGGTACAGGAGAATATTGTTATTACTATCCAACATCATCTACACAGTCAGGAACCGTTAGTTCATCGACAACGGTTAACATAGTGTACACATTGTACAAATGTGTTACAGTGTAGGATTAGAGATAGAAGGTATTAATAATAGAAAGTAAACCATATGTCATTGAGAATCTTTATTAACTAATGAAAACATTTAAAAATTTATGAGTAAGAAAGGTTTAATTGCATTTATAATTGGTGCTATAGCAGTAACAGGAGTTGGATTATATGTACTGAAGAAGGCAAAAGCATCAACCACAACGACCACAACTACAACCACCTCAGGAGTTAATGTATCCAATCTGTCGATTTGTGATCCAAGTATAAAGAACGGAGATTACGTATACGTTAACAATCAAGCCGACACAGGTTACACAGGATATTTTGTAATTATCGATGTATCGGATATGCAGAGCGATGCAAGTTATGCAAAAGAATGTGGAGCAACAGCATCACAGTGGGTATGGAACCATCCGTTTGCTAACGGTATTTACTACAACTATGTAGGAACGTCACCACCAACTTAATAATACAAGGTGATGTAACATGACCGATAACGACAATGACCGGCTCACAAGAATTGAAGAGAAACTTGATATGTTGAATAATAACATGAATGAGATAAAACTCACTCTAACGAGGGAAATAGATAATCTAGATGCAAGGGTTAAATTGTTAGAGTCATGGCAACATGACAAAGAACAACACCCAAGGATGACGTATTACAAATGGGCATTGATTGCAAGTTGGGTCAGTATTGGAATAGCGTTCTTTGCATTGATCTTTAAATGATATCAAGAACTGTTGCAAAGATCTTCACGGTTGTAGTAATCTGGATTGTTCTGATAGCATTATCGTTACTTCTAATTAGAACATTTCCTCTTTATGTGATAGGAATACTAT
>ERZ1669251.164-NODE-164-length-23131-cov-10.294288_pt1 | contig 23131 bp, 21 predicted proteins | sample MGYA00579294_ERZ1669251 | MGnify/ENA primary metagenome ERZ1669251 (study PRJEB41166, sample SAMN08046056) | hot springs metagenome | biome: hot spring; feature: acid hot spring; material: thermophilic sediment; isolation source: thermophilic sediment from acid...
CCCTAGACACGAATCCATTCATCGCAGATTATTCAAAGGCAAGAAGATTGTTAAACTGGTATCCCAAAACATCATTCAGGGAACTTGTTGAGATAATGGTAAAACATGACATTAAGAACTTCAGACCATGATGCAGTATGATTGGGTTAGATAATTTCATTAAGAGGGATATCTCAATTATAATTCCGGCATACAACGAGGAGAAGAGAATTTCTAAAGTCCTAGATGAGATATCAAATTACATTCATTCAAATAATCTGAACTGGGAGATCATTGTTTCCATCGACGGAAATGATAGGACTGAAGAGATAGTGAAAGAATTCTCTCAGAAATACAATTTTATTAAATATGATAAAAGGAATGGAAGGAATGGTAAAGGAAATGCAATAAAAAGGGTTCTGCCCATTGTAAATGGTAAGTATGTTATCCTGATGGATGCTGATGGAACAATCAAATTTAATGATATTATAAAAAATCTGCATTATCTTGATAATTATGATGCAATAATGTTCAACAGGTACTCAAATCCGAATAATCACATACCATTAAGGAGAAGGATACCCAGCAGGGGATTCAATATCCTTGTGAGGGTTTTACTAAATATTAAAATAAGGGATACACAGTGCGGTTTCAAGGTAATTAGATCTGATCTATTAAAAAAGGCATTTTCGAACGTTGCAGTAACTAATACATTCTTCGATGTTGCCCTCATTTTCTATATAGAATTATATGGAGGCAGGATCATTGAGATACCTGTAGATTATGTACATGATAATGAGAGCAAATTCAATGTAATCTCGGAAATCGTTGGACAGGGAGTTTCACTGTTTGCCTTTACAATCAGGCATTCAAGATTCTATAAATATGTTCCAGAATGGGCAAGGGACCTCTATTTCAGAAAATTCAGGTGGATATAAAATTTTTATATTAAATTGCAATATACTATTCATGGCAAAATATTTGGTTACGGGTGGTGCAGGATTCATAGGATCAAATTTAGTGCATGATCTTGTGAAGAAGGGTAATGATGTGGTTGTTGTTGACAGCCTGCATACTGGAAACAAAAATTTGATCAGCGATCTTAACATTGAATTCTATCCCATGAGGATTGATGAATTCTACAGGAAAGAAAAATGGAATGATATAGATGGAATATACCATCTTGGAAAACCATCAGCATCACCTATGTACAGGCAGGACAGGAACAGGATCTCTGAGTTCGTTGATGGAAGTATCGCGGTCTTAGAAATGGCAAGGGAGCTTGGGGTAAAAATGGTGGCAGCATCAACAAGTTCAGTTTACAATGGTCTTGAGCCTCCACACAGGGAGGACATGATAATAAAGATCACTGATTTCTACACGGAGGTAAGATTGTTTGAAGAAAGGCTGGCAAAGGTATACGAGGACCTCTATGGCACAGAGTGGAATGAGATGAGGTTCTTTTCAGTTTACGGTCCAAGGGAGGAATACAAAAGGAATTATGCAAATCTTGTAACCCAGTTCCTCTGGGCAATGATGAAGGATGAGCAACCCGTAATCTACGGTGATGGTAAACAGAAGAGGGATTTCGTATACGTGGATGATGTTGTCAATGCCCTTGAACTGGCGATGAAATCAAGAATGAATGGTATTTACAATGTTGGAACTGGAAAGTCATATTCTCTAAATGAGATGCTTGAAATGCTCCAAAAAATCACAGGTAAAGAAGTTAAGCCAAAATACATAGAGAATCCAATGAAAAACTATGTTATGGTAACGCAGGCTAGCACTGAAAAAGCCAAGAAAGAGCTTGGATTTGAGGCAAGGATTTCACTAGAAGAGGGTATTAAAAATATTTATAAATATTACTCTATGATAAAGATTTAATCTCCTCAAGAATTTTTCTCACACCTCTTCTTATGTCGTATTCTGGCTCAAAGCCAAGGTCCCTTTTAGATTTTGTGATATCTGCCTGGGTGAACATCTGGTAGCTCTTCAGAGGATTTGGAACATATACTGCATCCCCATCAAAATTCATTTCCTCTTTTATTATCCTGAATATTGTGTTGAAATCTGTGGAAACACCCGTGCCGACATTGTATACCTCACCACTCTTACCCCTTTCCATGGCAAGTACTGACGCCCTTGCTGTATCCTCAACATATATGAAATCCCTTTTCTGCGTGCCATCTCCATATATAACCGGTACCCTCCTGTTCATTATGTCATCAATGAATTTCCATATTACGCTTGAATAGCTACCCTTTGTATTCTCACCTATGCCATAGGTGTTGAAATATCTTAATGATACTGTATCAAGGCCATAGTTCATGAATACCTTCGCCGTTAATTCATTAATCCTTTTACTTGCAGGATAGAAGTTCCTGTAATTTTCAGGGATCTTATCCTCACTGGAGATTGTTTTAGAATCCCCATAGACGGATGAGGATGATGCAAGAATTACCCTTTTCACATTATTGTGAAGTGATGATGCAAGAACATTATAGGTTCCTTGAACATTAGTTTCATAGCCATTGGAAAATATGTCTTCGAATTCTGGAGGTGATGTTACAGCAGCAAGATGAAAAACAACATCAATATTTTTCGTTGTATGAATCATTAATTTTATATCTCTCACATCTCCTTTTATATGAGCATCAGAAATTGAATTCTTATTTTTCAGGTCTAAAGTAATAACATAATACCCTTTTTCCTTTAACTTTTTAACTATATTTCTTCCGATAAACCCAGACCCTCCTGTTACTAAAATTTTCATAAAATTGTATATAGAAAGCATAATTATAAAATTTTTTAACACCTATTTTTTTTATGAAATTGATAAAAAAGCTATAAAAAATAAAATTAAGTTGAAAATATTATAAGAGGTCCAAAAATAATGAATTTCAATAAAATACTAATAAATTAATATGTATTTATTATAAAATTGCAAAATTTCTTTAAAAATTGATGTATTTGATTATAAATATAATCTAATACGGGCAAGCCCACTATTATTTAAAATTTTAATATTTATATTAAAATCTTTATTATTTTATTATGTAAAAGATCATGATCATTAAAATTTAATTTTTTAAGGTATTTTATAGTATACATATATTTAAATTTAAATATTTAATGAAATGAAAAAATAAAATTAAAAAAATCATTAAATAAATGATGTGTATATTGATAGCTATGAGCATTGATTGGTCAACAAATAAAAATTATTATGAAAATATTTATCAGGCCATAGGAAAAACACCATTAGTGAAACTTAATAAAATAAAAGAAAATTTTGGTATTTCAGCAAATATTTATGGCAAATGTGATTTTTTAAATCCTTCCGGGAGCTTGAAAGATAGAGTTTATTACAGGATGATCACTGAAGCAATAAAAGACAAATCATTAAAACCTGGAATGGAAATCATAGAGGTGAGCACAGGCAATGCTGGCATAGCATGCACCTGGATAGGCACTATTTTAGGATTCAAGGTAACGATCGTAATGCCTGAGGGTATGAGCTCAGAAAGGAAAAAGATCATAAGGGCATTGGGTGGGAATATAATTGAAACGGCAGGTGCTGAAAGTGACGTGGACATTTCTTATGATCTAGTTAAGAAAATGGTAAAAGAAAATCCTGAGAAATACTGGTTTCCTGATCAATATACGAACAAGTATGCGATCAAAGCGCATCATGATACCACAGGTGCAGAGATTTGGGAACAATTACATGGTGAGATGGATGCATTTATTATTACACAGGGTACGGGTGGCACATTAACAGGTGCGGGCAGTTATTTCAAAAAAATGAATAAAAATGTGAAATTATATGCTGTGGAACCGGCTGAAGCACCGTTGCTCTCGAAAAGAAAATGGGGGTCACATAGAATTGAAGGCATAGGGGATGGCTTCGTTCCAAGGAATTTGGATTTGAGCATTATCGATGGCATTGTTACTGTTAGTTCTGAAGAATCTGTCCATTGGGCAAAGCAATTAATATATCATGAAAAATTACTTGTTGGCATATCTTCTGGAGCGAATTTAGCCGCAGCAGTTAAAGTATCAAAAAAGCATCCTGAATTTAAAAATTTAGTAATAATGTTAAATGATTCTGCTTCGAGATATTTTTCGACAGAACTTTTTGATGTAAAAAAGGAAGTAAAAATACCAGAAAGGGAACATCCAATGGATGAATACACCAAAGAACAGTTAAATAAATACCAGGACAGGTGGGAAATAATAGAATAATTTCAAAGTAAATATTCCACCGTTTTTTTAAGAACCTTAAGGCCGTTTACCATGTCAGAATCGCTTGAAAATTCTTCTTTGGTGTGACTTCTTCCATTGTGCGAGGGTATCATGATCATGGCAGTATCTGTAATTTTATTCATGTTCATTGCATCATGTGTGGCCCAGCTATACATGAATTTATACTTTAAATTCAGATCTTTGCAGGATTTTTCTATTATTTTTATAAGATCTTCATTAAAGTTTATGGTATCAAGAGCCCAGCCATTTTTGATTTTTAAAGAAACATTTTTTTCATTTGCAATTTCCTGTGCAAGTTCATGAGCTATTTTTTTCTCTTCGTATGCGAGATCCTTTTCCGGGCTTCTAATATCAAGTTTTAATTCAACAATCTGTGGAATAACGCTATAAACATTCGGTAAAATTTTTATTTCGCCAACGGTCATGACTATTCTTGGTGCAAGAGTATTGGCAATTTCATTTATTTTAGAAATAAATTTTGAAGCCGCAACAAGTGCATCTTTTCTCATGTCCATTGGAGTTGGCCCGGCCTGGTTAGATTCGCCCATGAATGTATAAATATCAACAACATCAGTAACAATGCCCAACGGAATGCCAATCTCATATTTTTCTTTTTCAAGGACTGGCCCCTGCTCTATGTGCGGTTCGATATAATAATCAGGGTGCATATTCTTAATTCTATTCTCTTCCTGACCAAGGAATTTTGATTCTTTCAGGACATCTCCAAATTTTAGGCCATCCGAATCTGTTCTAGAATAAATGAAATTCTTATCAAATACTCCGGTAGCAAGACCTGAACCCTGAAGATCGGGCTGCCATCTCGAGCCTTCTTCATTTGTAAAATCTACAAGAACTAATTTTTCATTCAATTTTTCCTTTGAGTATAGCCTAAGGATTTCAAGGCCTGAAATTACACCATACATGCCATCAAATCTACCTCCATTTGGAACAGAATCCATGTGGGAGCCAATCGTGATCATTCCTTCATTTCTTCCAATGCTACCGTAAATGTTCCCGGCATCGTCAAAATTTATTTCAGCATTTATTTCATGGAGCTTTGAAATTATTCTATTTCTTGCTTCAAGATCAAATTTCGTCAGTGCAACCCTATTAACGCCATTATTTTCATCCCATCCTATTTTTGAAATTTCATCAAAAGTTTTGAGAAATTCTTCGAACATATGAATTCAAACTTATTCTATTTATTTAAATATTTTGAGAATTTTTCTTTTAATAATAATTTAAAATAAATAAAAATGAAACCTTTTAATTATGCTCTTTAAAGCATAATTAAAAATTGTATAAATAAAGTATTTATTATAAATAAGAAATCTTTATATAATCCTATTTCGTATGCTATGTCATGGCTAACAAAAATAGATTTTTTAAGGAATTAGGAGCCATGTCAGTGAAAGCAATAGCAATAATTGTTGCCGTTGTAATAGTTATAGCCGCTATTGCGGTCGGAGTATACTATCTTACACAAAAGCCGTCATCCACAACAAGCTCTCAGGAAGTTGTAATATATGCGGATTACAGTGCCAATGTTGCACAACCATTTTTCAATAATTTTACAAAGGATACGGGAATTAAAGTGGTAGCCGTATATGGATCCATGGGTGATCTTGTAGGTAAGCTGGTAGCATCCAAATCGAGTCCACAGGCAGATGTTTTGTTTGGAGGAGCACCATCGGCATATATAGGAGCAGCAGATCAGGGAGTATTGATGTCCTATGAACCACCTGCATTGAAGAACTATTCTGCCTACATAAATAACCCTGCACTTTATGCATCTAATTGGACATGGTATTCATTTACATACAATATCCTTGGCATTGTTGTAAATACAAAATTGATCAACCAGAGCATGTATCCAACCTCTTGGTGGAACTTAACAAATCCAGAATACAAGGGCAAGATAGTTATAGAAAATCCATCCACTTCAACAACGACTGGTCTAGGATTCTTTTCATTAATATATCAAATATACATCCAGAAATATGGTATGCCAGCAGCAACAACATATTTCAAGCAATATGTAAGTGCCCTTCTTAACAATACCGTGACACCAATAGCACCTGATGATGAACATGCTGAAACAATTGTAGGAGAAGGAACAGGCGGTATAACAATAGATTGGATCAATGGTCCTGTACTGTATCATGAATTGGACGGATATCCTCTGATACCAATAATGGTTAATCAGAACATTCTAGGTCCTACTGCAATGGGTATTGTAAATGGAGCACCACATCAATCAGCAGCTGAGGCATTTGTTAACTGGGTTCTTTCACAGCAGGGGCAATCACTTTTGCCAACAATATTCTTGAAACCTTCAATTATGCCATATAATATTACACCTCCACCATATTTCCCAACATTGCAGCAGGAAGAGCAGTATGCATTCTTGGGTTACAGCCAGTCTTGGACAGCTGAGAACGCACAGAATATAACAGCAATATTCAATCAATATTCGAGTGAAGTAACAGGATGATTGCCAAAACAAAATTTTTTTCAAACCTCTTCTCTTTTTTATTCTTTTTATTTTTGATCATATTCATAGTATTACCATTAATTTCATTCTTCCTAACAGCATTTTCAGGCCAGCCTTCTGGAATATTTAACATATTTATTTCAAAGAATTATTCCATATCCTTAACATCATCTTTCTATTCAAAGATTTTAACGAATTCATACTATTTGAAATCAATTTATGATACAATAATTCTAGCCCTTTCTGTAACAGTTCTATCTTTCATTTTATCTTTACCAATTTCTTACGGTCTTGCCAGGACAAACATGCCATTGAAAAGTATAATAAGAGTTCTTTTGGGCATTGGTATAAGCATACCGGGATTTATTGTTTCATATGATCTTATTATCATCTCAACAAATACAAAATTATTACCATTTTCCATATACTCATATTCTGGCCTTTTAGCTGTAATGACACTATCCACAATACCATTTATGGTAATGTACATAACATTGGCTTTTGATAATCTTGATTATAGATTGATAGAAGCAGCCTATGTAAATGGTGTAAGCAAAATAAAAACATTTTTCAAAATCACTCTGCCTCTTTTAATGCCCGGTTTCGTTTCAGGTTGGGTCATAGTATTTTTACTTACTTCTGGAACTTTATCAGTACCCTTGTTATTGGCACCTCCAACATTTCCTATCATTACAGAGCTGGCATATACACAGCTCTTCTCATTCTTTAACTGGGGTACAGCAACAGCATTGCTCTCAGTATTGTTAATCATAAATTTAATAATAATTTCAACATATACATTATATCAAAAAAGGTTATCATTTTCGACCATTGGCGGAAAAGGATTCCATAGTAAGATAATTACAAAAAAATGGATAATTGCTTTAATAACCATTTATTCTTTTCTTTTTGCAATTCTTCCTATTGCTGAAGTTGTTATATTAGGACTATCATCATTTTCATCAAGATGGGTAATGACTCCTGTGCCAACTAGCTTCACTTTATCAAATTATTCTCAGGCAATTTCATTGTACCCATTTTCAGTCTGGGCCACATTAATAATTTCAATAAGTGCAGCAATTCTTGCAGTGGCCATTTCATTCATTTCAACATACTTCGTTAAAACAGGCCTGATCAAAGGAAAAAGGTTAATAGATCTATTAATACTTGTAATATTTTCATTATCATCCGTAATGATAGGATTGACCTACCTAACAGTTTTTTCAAACCCAATAACAGGATTTTTAATAAATTCTGTACCCATTGCCCTTCTAATTGGATATGTATTTGGCAGGCTTGGCTACTCAACAAGAGCTTTGGATATTTCCGTGAATTCTATCTCAAAGAGTTTATTCGAGGCAGCAAAAATAATGGGCAAGTCAAGTTTTGAGTCAATGAGGAAAATAATATTTCCATTGATAATGCCCGGAATAATTGAAGGCTTCCTTCTAGTTTTCATTAGATCAACTATAGATTACGGATCCACAATAATGCTGGCGCCTTACAGCTGGTTCACTCTGGCACTTGGATCATACCAGTTCATTTCTACGGGTGAAATAGCTCAGGGAGCTGCCCTAGGCTTTATAATTTTAATCATAAATATTCCTATAATGATCTATCTCTATTGGAGAAGAGGAAAAACATTTCACGAACAGGCATTTTTATATTAAATTTTTTTGATTTTTTTATTTGATCAAATTTTTTGTTAATTTTCTAAAAAATTATAAAAATTTTTACAAAATATTTAAATAGATGATTAACAATTAATATATTATGCAAGAAAAATTTATTTTTCCTTCAATAGAATGGGTAGAGGAATATTGTAAAAGTTTAAACAATTCTAAAGCTTATAACAAAGAAGGCCAGGGGTGGCAGGATCCAATTTTATTTAAAATAATTGATTATGAAAAATTTAAGGATAAGATTCAATTTGATTCATTTTTATTGTATTTGAAAAATGGTAAATGTGAAAAATATGAAATTAAAGCTAGCGTTGATGCACCCTTCAAGCTTTATGCTACATACGAAAATTGGATCAAAATAATGAAAGGGAAGGTTAACCCTATACAAGCAATAATTAGAGGAGAATTAAAAGTAGAAGGGAACATGGCAATATTAATGAAATACACAAATGCTGCAGTAGCAATGGTAAATGCAGCACAGAATATTCCAACAGATATGATATTATGAAATCATATAAATGGTTTATTTTAGCTTCATATTCATTCCTTGTTGCATTAAATCAATTATTGTGGATAAATTTTGCATCAATAAGCAGTCAGGTCCAATCCTATTACGGTGTTTCTGCCTTTTATGTTGCATTTTTAGCTATAATTTTTCCCATTGTTTACATAATTTTTTCAATTCCATCTGGAATAATTGTTGACAGGAAAGGATATAAATATTCAATCTTGCTTGGTTCAGTAATAATGTTCATTTTTTCATTAATAAGAGCAATTGAAATAAATTACATTTTATTGTTAATAGGTCAAATTGGAATAGCAATTGCTCAACCTTTATTGAACAACAGTGTTTCTAAATTGGCAAATACAGAATTTCAAATGAATGAAGTAACAATGGCAATTGGTCTTGGAACACTTGCCATTTTTATTGGCGTTGCAGCGGGCATGATTGTTCCGCCTATTATAATTGAATTTATTTCCATACAAACAATGCTTTATATTCTTTCCATTGTGGTGCTAATTGCAATGTTATTAAATTTCTTAGCAACGAGATTTTCACATAAAATTGAATCCTATGGCAAAACAGAAATTCACTTTGCCAAGGTAATAAAATTCAGAGAAATTATGATTTTGTCATACATTGCCTTTGTGGGCATGGGCATATTCAACGGTATTCTAACATGGATAGATTCCATATTCCAGCACGTTTCCATATCCATGCTCCAAGCAGGAGAAATAGGCCTTTCTTTGGTTTTGGGTGGTATTTTTGGAAGTATTATTATTCCATATCTATCATCAAAGTATGGAAGAAGAAAAATATTTGTTTCAATAGCAATAATTGTTACAATAATAATTTTATTAATTTACATGATGATACCAAATTTCATTATTCTTGTATTGTTGAGCTTGATACTTGGTTTCTTTTTATTGGGAGCTTTTCCATTAATAATAGACTGGGCCACAGTTATAACAGGAAGTAAATATGCAGGTTCTGCAACTGCTGTTATATGGCTTCTTGGCCAGACGGGTGGTTTCATTCTGCCATTGTTAATGGGTATCAATTTTCTTACCCTGCCTGACAACACATACTTTGTTTCTTTTTTAATATTCGCTATCCTTATAATTCCAGGTTTTGTTCTTATATTAAAAATTCAGGAGAGAAGGTCATTTCCACATAAGTGAACTACCCCTCGCTTTCGCAAGGGGCTTCCTGCTTCACCAAAAAGACTTGCCCGGAAACTATCTCTTTATACGAGATGTTTCTGAGTAGAGGTCTCCCTTCCACAGGCTTATCAGGGCAGTCCCTGCCCCTGTTTAGTACTCTATTCGCTTATATATAATCCCTGTACGGATCATTTATACCAAGGCCTTCCGATGTGCCCTTGGGGCCTACTTTCTTCACTACCTTACCAGCTTCCTCCGCTTTGTAAGATAGCATCATTATGAATTCACCCCAGGAAGCATCCTGTATGTATCTTTATAATTTATTGTTTCTTAGCGTTTCTTAGCATGTTTTTTATTTTCAGATCCTCAACAACAATCAGATCATTGTTTTTTTCATAAAATTTCGACAGTTTGTGAAGAAAATCCCTCCTCTGATTGTTTAACCTTTCATATGCTTTCGATAGTTTTATCCTTGCCTTCTCTCTATTCTTTGACCCCTTCTTCTTTCTCGATAATTCCCTGTGCAACCTCTTTATTTTCCTCAGAGTCTTATTTAGAATTTTCTGGTTTTCTATCTTCCTGCCTTCACTGTCCGTTAAAAATGATCTTATGCCAAATCAATTCCTATCTCTTTTCCTGTTTCTGGCAATATATCTTTATCTTTTTCTACATGGGTTATCGCATACCATTTGCCTGAAGGATATCTCTTTATCCATACTCCTTTCACCTTTCCATTGATTCTTGTGTGTATTTTCGCTTTTATGTTTCCTATTTTTGATAGGAAAATTCTATTGCTCTTCGCATCTATGGAAAACCCATTCTAGTTGAAATTCATGGATTTGTATCTGCCATTCTTTTTGTACCTTAACTTTCCTACTTTCCTGCCTTTTTTCTTCAGTTGGGATAATGACCATATATTGCTCCATAACTGGTAATTCACCATTTGCAGGACTTTTGAATATACCTTTTTTAATTCTGGATTTTCTTCCTTAAATTTCACTATCAATGCCTGTGTATCCTTCGGCCCTATTTTTCTTCCCTCTTTACTTGCATTGTTTATCTCCTCTATTAACCTATTATATAGCCCAATTGCAAATATCCAAATGTTCATCAAATCTTCTTTCCAATTCTTTGTTAGGATATAGACTGAATTTATAGCTTTTCAGCATTTTTCTTCCCCTGATCTTCTACATATTTTCTCAATACATCAAGAGTTACCTGCCCGGATGTTGCAAGAAAATATGACGGAGACCAAAAAACATTGTTCCATAGTTGTTCTTTTACTTCTGGAAATCTTCTACAAATCTCCCGCGATGTGATTGTTTTTAATGCATTGATGTATTTAGGTATATCCAGTCTGGGTGTCGCATTCAATAGAATATGCACATGGTCTTTATCAGTTTCAGTTGATAAAATTTTTACATCAAAAGTATAAGAAATTTCTCTGATCTTTTGTTTGATGAAATCATCTATTTCAGGAGTTATGACTTTTCTTCGATATTTTACAACAAATATGAGATGATAATACAAAGAATATACCGAATGTGCTCCTTTATCTAATTCATACTTCATAGCTTATAAGATTATTACATACCTATATAATAATAAAAGTTATTGGCTTTCATCCCCTCCCCTTTCGAAAGGGGATTTCCGGCCAATAGAGTTAAAAAAATTAATAAATTGTTTTTATTTTCCTATTTCATGAAATGGTTGCTAGCAATGGATCTGGATGGTACTGTATGGGATCACCTTGATATAACAAGCGCCCCGTTGCCATATAAAAAAATTGACAACAGCACTATAGAAAGTGCTGACGGTACAAGAATCAAAATTTTTAATGATGCAATAGAATTTATAAAATGGTCAAAAAATAATGGGGCGATTGTAACATCCTTAAGCTGGAATGTTCCTGAAAATGCCTTTGAAGCATTGAAAATATTTAACATAATAGATTTATTTGATTATCATCTTATAGAGTACCATCCAGATAAATATAAGCTATTGCTAAGATTATTATCTGAATTAAAAGAAAAAAACATTGAAATTAATAAAATTGTATATGTGGATGACAGGGATATTCATGTGGAAAATATTAAGAAATTCATTGGAAATGTTACATTCATACATATTTGGAAAGAAGTTAAAAATTATGATGAAGCAAAAAAAATAGTCCAAGAAAAAATTTTAAAATGAATTGAGTTATGAATTAAGAATATGCATACTTTTTTTATTATTTTTATAAAAATTTAAGAACTCTTTGTAAATCCTCTCATACTTTTTATTCTCTTCAATGTTAAATTTAAATTCCTTATATGGTTTGCCAATACCAGCAAGATCTTTAATTTCCATGTTTCCTGTCCCAACAGCTGCCAACAATGCAGCCCCTTTCACACCTGAGTCCCTTGGCCTATCAATTACAAATATATCTCTTCCTAGGACATTTGAAAATATTTTTACCCTTATATCGGATAGAGCTCCGCCTCCTGACATTATGATAGAATTTATTCTTCTCCCTATAAATTTTTCAACAGCAGACAAAAGCCATTTTGAATTGAATGCCACACCTTCCATGACCGATCTTATCATATCTTCATCACTATGTATTAATGAAAGGTTAAAAAAACCACCTCTTATATATGGATCTTCAACGGGTGCTCTTTCACCAAATACCCATGGCAAAAAGATCAGATTGTTTGAACCTGCATTTGATCTCATTGCCATTTCATCTATCTTCTTATATTTTTCTTGATCTATACCCAACATATTGCTTATGAATTCCATGCAATTGCACGCATTTTCCTGCTCAGCTGCAACAAGGAATTTTCCTGGAATTCCAGCAGGTATGGATGCAATATTATGGAATATGTCAGTTTTTTTGAACGGGACATGGGCTGTGATCCATGAGGAAGTACCCAAATATAACAGGGATTCAAAATCGTTGACCAGGCCGGCGCCAATCAAGGAAGAATGCATATCCCCACAGCCGGATACAACGGGTACATTATCAGGTAAATTAAGATCCTTTGATATTTCCTTTTTTAATAAACCGACTATGTCGGTGGGCTTGATTATCTCAGGTAATTTATTCTTATCAATGCCCACCATTTTAATCAATTCATCATCATATTTAATGTTGTTAGGATCCCTGTTGTCAGTTACCCACAAAAGAACAATGTTATCCCATGATGCTTTGAATTTACCCGTCAGTTTCATTGCAATGTAATCCTTAGGTTCTAGAAATTTGTAAGTTTTATCATAAATTTCATGCATTTCATCCTTCAGGAAAAGTATATGTGCGATTGAATCTTTTCCAGAATGTGCAGGTGCTCCACCTGTTTTTCTTAGCCATTTTATTAATTTATCTATCCTGTATTTGGATATGGATGGAAAACCACCCGTCACTTTTTCAATTATTTTTTTGCCTCTCGTGTCCATCCAAATAATTGCATCATGTAGATTATTTCCATCCTTGTCAACTGGAACTGTTCCACTCCACTGGCCTGTTAGTCCTATGCCCCTTACATCAATTTTAGAATTATTTTCAATAATTTCATGAATTCCTTCATTGATAGCTTTAAACCAGTCTTCGGGATTCTGTTCAACCAGACCATTGTCTCCTATTTTAAGGCCATAACTTTTATATTTCACATCAAGCAATTTCTTATTTTCTGAAACAAGTGCTATCTTTGCAGATGAAGTACCCAGATCTATGCCAATAAAACCTTTTTCCATTTTTTACACCTATATGCTGTATAGCCATTCAACTATGTTTGCAAGATAAAAATCTGCCATTTCCTTTGATATTGTTGAGCTCATTCCATAAATAGGTGCCATGGTTGAACTTTTTATTTCTTTATTTTTAACCATTTCTAGTGAATCTTTCAAATCCTGAATGAAAGATTCCTTAACGTTAGGAAGAGTGTGCCTTACTGTCAATGCTATATGAAATGAAGCTGGGTTTGAAAGTCCGCTTAAGAACCAGCCCTTCTTGCCCATGCCTTCCCAGATTAGGTAAGGATCGTAATTGTCAGAGGTAATTGCAATTACCCATAGTGGATCCCCCACAGTTTTTAATCCATCTATTTTCCTCACATTTTCTTTTATAAATTTTCCTGTTTCAAGGATAGATTTAGCCCTTTCCTTATAGCCTTCATACCCCATCAATAGCATGACTGACCATGCTGCTACTATTGGAAAACCTGGTCTGCTACCCAGTAATGTTGGCGTGAAATAAATTCCCTCTCTGCCTGAAGCTCTTGCAAATATTTGCTTCTGGAAAAATTCACTGTTTCTGTATAATATTACAGATGTACCCTTTGGTGCATAACCATATTTGTGTGTATCCATTGAGATTGAAGTCACACCTTCCAATGAAAAATCAAAATCTGGTATTTTAAAACCCAATTCCTTTGCAAAGGGATCAATGAATCCACCGAGGCAGGCATCAACATGCATGCCAATGTTTTTATCATAGGCCAATTCTGAAAGCTCCTTTATTGGGTCAAATGTACCAAATGGAAAATTTGGGGCAGATCCTACTAGACCTATTGTATTTTCATTTATTTTTTTCTTTACATCTTCAATATCTACTTTGTAATCATTATCCAATGAAGCAAAAACAGGTTTTATTGAAAAATATTCACACGCTTTTAAAAATGCTGGATGTGCAGTTTCAGGGAGTATTATTTCAGGATTAACTATATCTTTCTTCGATCTGAAATAGTCCCTGTACGTTTTCATTGCAAGAAGAATGCTTTCAGTTCCACCTGATGATACTGCACCTCTTACATTTTCATCACCATGCATTAGAGATGATGACATTGCAACAATTTCCCTTTCAAATTTTGAAATGCTAGGCCATATATCAGGATGCAGCGCGTTAGTTTGAGAATATAGATGATAAAGTTTTTCAAAAAACTGGAGAAGGTCATTCTCACCATAATAAACAGCACCTGATACATGGCCCTTTTTCCAAGTTTCATTTTCCCTTTCTGAAAATTTTGAAAGATCTTCAAGTATTTGATTTTCATTTAACCCTTTGGATGGTATTTTCTTGTACTGTTTTTCATTATAAGGTTTTAGAGTTCTTTTTAATTCTTCCATGATTGTGTCAAAATTTAAATTTTCCATAGATTAATCTAATATATTTTTATTATAAAAATCTTTTTTATTACATTTTTCGATTAAATATATTTTATATTGAATTAAATCCATAAAGAAATTCACAAAATATTAATCCTCAATTTCATATTATCATCAAATGAAAAATTCATACCTAGGCTTTATTTATATGGGTATAACTTCTCTCATATGGGGATTAGGTTATACTTTTATAAAAATTTGCACGGCCATTTTTGACCCATTTTCTTTAGGTTTAGCCAGATTTATTTTTTCTTCAATACTTTTTCTTCCTTTCTTTTTAAAAAATTTTAGGAAAATAGAAAGCAGGGATTTTTTAATAATTTTCATTATGGCTCTTACAGGATTGACAATTTATCAATTTTTTTACAATTATGGTGCATCTGGAATTTCCGCCGATCTTGCATCAATTTTAATTTCAACAGAACCAATTTTTATTCTTTTGCTATCGTATAAAATATTTAAGGAAAAAATAACAAAAAAATTGTTCGGTATTATGATCTCCTTTATAGGAATAATTTTTGTTTTTTACAGAGGAATAGGATCAATAAACAATACAATTGATATTTCTTTCATTTTAATAGCATCTATTCTTTGGAGCATTTATACCGTTATTTCAAAAACAATACTTGAAAAATATGATCCAATGCTTGTAATTTCTGCAGTAACAATTTTTGGAGCTATTACTCTATTACCCTTCATTCCAAATATGATTCATGAAATAGTTAAAATAAACTCACTTGAACTTTATTCTTTAATTTTCCTTGTTGTTTTTTGTACTTTTCTGGCACCATATTTCAATTTTAAAGGCTTGAAATTATTGAGTGCAACAAATGCCGGTGTTTTTTATTATCTGTCCCCATTCTTCACTATTTTGAGTGCATACATAATTCTGAATGAAAATCTTTCATTGACAATTATAATTGGTGGGATATTGATAATTGGTGGCGTGGCGATGGTTGATTTTACAAAATCATAATTTGTATATGAATGATCTTTTTTCAGGTATTTCTAAATATACTGTTTGATCCGATGTTCCGTTCCAGGAAGAATTTATTTCAAGTGCAATCCTTGTTAGATTTGGTGTTTCAAAATATGCCTTAGTCTTATCTTTTATACTTTTCTTTGAAATTACCTTCACCTTAATGGAATTTTCAGGCTTTGATCCACTTATTTTCAAATCATTCATTCTCACTATGAGCATTATTTTATCATCTCTGGAGAGACTAACACTATTTTTCGGATTTATTTTTATGTTTCCTATGCCGTCGAGATCAATTTCCACACCATTTTCTTCATATCTTATGAATGTTCCCTCAAGAACAAGATTATCTCCTATAAATCTCGCCACAAAGCTTGTATTTGGATTATTAATAATATCGTCAGGTATTCCAGTTTGTTCAATTACACCCTTGTTAATTACAGCTATTCTATCACCTATTTCAAATGCCTCCTCTTGAGAATGTGTAACAAAGAGTGTAGTCAAGTGATTTTCCTTTACTATGTCCAGAATTTCAACTAAAAGTTCTTTCCTAATTTTTTCATCAAGGTTGCTCAACGGTTCATCCATAAGGAATAGCTTTGGCTTCACCGCCAAGGCCCTAGCTATAGCCACCCTTTGTAATTCACCACCTGATAATTCTGTTGGTCTGTTTTTTCTTTTAGATAACAAACCTACAGTTTCCAAAACATCCTTTATTATTTCTTCTTCATCATTTTTATTTTTTATTACGAACCTTATATTTTCTTCCACTGTCATATGAGGCCAAATCGCATAATCTTGAAATACCATTCCAATGCCCCTTTTATTCGGAGGTATTGTTGTAACATCCACACCATCAAATAATACATTCCCTGAATCCGCTGATTCAAGGCCAGCTATAATTCTTAATAAAGTAGATTTACCGGAGCCGCTCGGGCCAATTATAACAAAGAGCTCGCCATCATTGATTTTTAGATTTATATTCTTAAGAACTTGAATTTTACCGAAATTCTTATTCAAATCTTTAATATCAACAGTTACCATAATTAAATCTCTAAAATTAAAAGAATTAAGGTATTTAAGATTTTTTGAAGTATTAACTTAAAATATTTTAATCAAAAAATATTTTTAAATTATGATTCCAAAGATTATTCCAATTACCGGGGATATTATCCAGAATGCTAGTATCTTTAACAATGGATTTATTATTATGTATCTTGCTTTGTATGATAAGCCAACGCCTACTATTCCAAGAGTCATTGTTTGTGTATTTGAAAGTGGAATGCTAAAAATTGTGGCCAATTCAACAAGCAATGTAGATGTTGTAATTGCAATTAAGGAAGTTGAGTATCTCATGGAATATATTTCGAAACTTATTCTCTTCAAAACGCCTTCACTGAGAAAATATGCACCCAATGCAGTTCCAATTATAATTAAAGTAATGCTTAATGTGGAAAATCCACTTATGTTCAAAATGAGTCCTAGTGTATTCTCACCAAGAGTGAATGCTGAAAAAAATGAAACGATTAGAAGTAATATTTTAACCGCACTAGTAAAATTCCAAATGTTCTGGAATGAAATTTTTGTGTACAAATATCCTAATAATAGTGATAAAAGTATAGCAGATAGTGGAGCAATTATCCAAAAAATAACTATCTTCAATGCAATTAAGACATTATTGAAATTGTCGTAATGAAACATGAGTCCTATTCCAATTCCTACCAGGGCCATGGTGAGGGAAATTGGAACCCTGAGGATCTGTGCAACAATAAAAATGACCAATGTACCAAATAAAACATAAAATAGCAAAATATTATTAGAAGGAAATAGTGCAAGTGTTGTTGATCTCATGTAATGGGAACCAAGGATCAGGCCTGAAATGAAGCCGATGATAGCAAGAATCTTTGAATAATTTTTTTTCAGTATGTTTGATCCTACCAACGAGCCTACGGCGACAGATAAATTGTTGCCCGATACCAAGGCTGCTAGAATTGCTGAAGCAACGATCAAAGGTATATATTCCAAGATTACACCCCATTATTTTGAAATCCTTTTAATCTGTCCCAAAGGTGTCAGATCTATCTGTATTGTCTTTATTCTAGTCATTTCATCAAGGCTGTAGCCTATTCCTTCCCTTCCAAGGCCTGAGTCTTTATTTCCACCAAATGGGAAATATCCAGTACCGTGGCTCGGGAAATCATTTATAGTGACGCTTCCCTCTTCAAGGGCCTTTGCAACGCGCCAGGCAGTGTATAAATTATTCGTAAATACACATGAATCAAGGCCATAATTTGATTTATTAACTATTTCAATTGCATCATCTATGGTGTCTACCTTAATTATTACCACCACGGGACCGAAAGTTTCTTCCCAGGCTATTCTTGCATTTAAGGGTACATCATCGAGGAGAGTAGGCTCGAAATAATTTTTTTCATGCTTTCCACCCCTTAATAATTTAGCACCTTTTTGAATTGCATCGTCCACCAAGGTTTGAACTTTATCTGCAGCCTTTACATTTATTAATGGAACTATTTTTGTACCATTTTCTAATGGATTTCCAATTTTGTAAGAATCAAATAATTTCAATATTTCTTCCAGGAATCTATCATGAAGATCTTTCAAAATGAGAATCCTGTTTATTGAATCGCACCTTTGCCCGGAATATCTCAATGATCCTTCCAATGTTTTTTTCGCTGCTAATTGTATATCAGCATCATTCGCTATAATTGCAGCTCCTTTACCTCCTAATTCAAGATGTAATTTTTTCATATCACATATTTCTGCTACATGTTTTCCTGTTGCTGTGCTTCCGGTTAATGTGATCATTTGAACTTTGTTGTTTCTTGCAATATAATCACCCACCTCTCCACCAAGGCCAGTTACTAAATTCAATGTTCCGTCTGGTATGCCAGCTTCCTGCAAAATCTTAACAAAGAGTAAGGCCACCGTGGGATCATCACTTGCAGGTTTGGCTATGACCGTGTTTCCAGCTAACAGTGCTGGTACTATTTTTGAAACTAAAGAGAATAGTGGATAATTAAAGGATGATATGCAAGCTATAACGCCTAAAGGTTCCCTGAGGACAATTGCTACCTTGCTTACCTTATCCTCTGCCCAATCGCCTGGAATGTATTCACCATAAATTTTGCTTGCATCTTCCATGGTCAATTTAATCCTCAAAATGGCAGTATTGAATTCACCTTCTGCAAGATCCCTTGTTTTACCCGCTTCAATCATTAATATTTTAACAAAATCTTCCTTATAATTTTCCATAAGGTGCCTTGCTTTATTCAGAATCCTTATTCTTTCAATTGCTGCAATTTCCCTAATTTTTTTTCTTGATTCAAATGCTGAATTTATCGCATCCTCAACATCTTCTTTATTTGATCTTTGTACCTTAGCTACAATTTCATTATTGATTGGAGAAAAAATATCCAGGTATTTTCCTCCTGAAGATTCTATCCATTTTCCATTTATAAAATTTTTAAATATTTTTATACCGTTCTCTTCCCTATATATATCCTTAAATACTTCATTCAAAAAATCATATTTTATCAATTCTCTATTTTCCATTTTCTCTACCTCTAAACAGGCAAATATGAAAGACTACTATTTAAGAATTACCTGGAAAATTAATACAATAATCTAACTTTCTAAAAATATTAATTAACTTTTTACAATTTTTTTAATTGTTACAGCATTTTTCCAAAATGAATTTAATTGTGCGAAATGTTTATTTATAAAATTATAGTTGATCATATTTATGGATGGAATTATTGGTAAAAAAATTAGAATTTCCAGAATATTAAAAGAGGATGGAAAAACATTGATTTCTGCCCTTGACCATGGCGGAGAGGATGCACTGGTAAAAGGATTGGAGCACATGGATGAATTAATTAAGACAGTGATAGAAAATAATATAGATGCAGTATTGATCAATGAAGGTATATTAATAAAATACCATGAAACAATCAGAGCTAAGGTTCCTGTTATCCTTAATGTTCCTTTAGAACAGGGTTTTGCAGAATATGCCTTAAAACTTGGAGCGGATGCGATAAAAACGACATATTTCGGTCCTGTACCTATACCCTTGGAAATTGCCAACAAAATGAGGATTGTAGCAAAAGAATCGAATGTTTTTGGAATACCCTATCTGAATGAGTATATTCCTCTTGATGAAAATAACAAAATTTCAACTGATGTTGAACTTGTCGCAAGGGCAGCTAGGGCTGCAGCTGAGTATGGTGCAGATATAGTTAAGACATCCTATGCAGAGAATTTCAAATATGTAACAGAATCCTGCTCGGTACCAGTAATAATAGCAGGTGGAGACCCAAAGTTCGGTGACATAAGAAAAATTCTGGAAGATGTAATAAAAAGTGGTGGAGCGGGTGGAGCAATAGGAAGATCAATATTCCAGAGTGATAACCCTGGTAAAACAGTTAGAGATTTAGTTAAAATAGTTCATGGTAGGGATAAATAATGCGCGCAGCTTGCTATTACGGTCCAAGGAATATTAAAATTGAGGACATGGAAATACCTGAAATAAATGATGATGAAGTTTTAATAGAAACATACACAATTGGCATCTGTCCAACAGATATAAGGTATTATCTTGGATTGAAAGGTGAATCCACATACGACAATGAAAAATTTACCACAGGTAAAGATACATATGGTTTAAGCGGTCACGAAGCTGTTGGAAAAATAGTAAAAATAGGAAAAAATGTTAAGAAATTCAAAATTGGTGATTTTGTAGTTCATGAAACATTTACCTACTGTGGAGAATGCGAATTTTGCAAGGAGGGAAAAATAAATTTATGCCCGAATAAAAAGGATATAGCAAGGGGTTATTCAGAATATTTCAAGGTACCTTACAAATTTTTACATTTGCTCCCAGAGGATATAGATATAGATGACGCTGCATTTGCTGAACCTCTTGCTGTAGTTCTCCATGCCGTAAAAAAAGTGAAAAATAATTCAAAAGATGTTGCTGTCATAGGAGCAGGGCCCATGGGAATATTAATTTCATTTGCCTTAAAATTGAATGGCATTGATCCTGCAATCCTTGAAATAAATGAAAATAGGAGGAAATTTGCAAATGAACTTGGATTTAAAAATACCATTAATCCTGAGGAAGAAGATTTTAAAAACAAAATAGAGTTAATAACAAAATATGGTTTTGATGGTGTTATTTCTAGCATAGGTGGAAAAGGGCCATTGAATCTAGGTCTATCTATAACAAAACCTGGTGGAATGTTCATAATTTTTGGAGGAACGTACCCGAAGGATTATATTGAGTTAGATCCAAATGCAATACACTATTCAGAAAAGATCATTACTGGTTCCTCTGACCATGATTATGATGATATGGAAGAGGCTATTGAAATAATAAGGAAAAGGGAAATACCATTGAAAAAAATTGTAACAAAAAAATTTTCATTAAATGAATTAAACAATGCATTTGAATCTGTGATCTCAGGGAATGAAATGAAAGTTCAGATTAAGGTAAAATGAACTATATAGGTATAGATATAGGATCTTCATCAACAAAAGGCGTTCTAGTTTCTGATGAGTTTAAAATTCTAAAATCTATTAAAAAGGATCATCAAATATTTATTAAAAATAAAAAATCAACAGTAAAAGGTGACCTATTTTATAAAGAAAGCATAGAAATTATTAGAGAATTGGTTAAATATTCAAAAGAAAAAATAGGTAAAATTACTTTTTCAGGTTTTGAATCAATTTCATTCTTAGATAAAAATGGAAATGAAATATTTCCATCTATTACATACCTCGATACTAGAGCAGACTCAATCATTCCAAAAATTCAAAACATCATAGAAGAGGATGAAATAATAAAAATATCAAGAAACAGGATTAGTTCAATATTTGAAGGATACAAACTACTTTTAGAATTCTTCAAAAACCAGAATAAGTTTAAAAATGTTTTCACGATACTTGATGTTCCAAGGTATGTTGTGTTTAAATTAACGGGAAATGCAATTTTAGACAAAACAACAGCCATGCTTTTTGCACCTTTTTTTCATGTTGATAAGGACGATTGGAATTACGATTTTATTAGAACAATCAAGTTAAATGAAGAAATTTTTCCTGAACTTAGAGAACCATTTGAAATTTACGGTAATGTAAAAAATGAAATAGGTAATAAATTAAATATAAAAGATGCTGAAATACTTGTTGGTACTCAAGACACATATTCACAAATGTTGTCCATGGGTTTAACTAACCCAAATGAATCATCAATAATTTATGGAACCACGGCTGTATTTGATTACATTCATAATGGTAATAATTTCAATTATAATTTTGTAAATACTAGATATTTTGGAAAAAATAAATATATATTAGAAGCAGCCATGTTTAATTCAGGATCTTTGCTTAATTGGTTAAGTAGAACTTGCAATAAAAGGATTGAAGATTTGGATAAAATGATCACAAATAAAAAAAGGCCATCTAATATCATAACAATACCATTTTTTTCTGGTGAAAGGGCACCAATATGGAATAATCAATTAAAAGGGTCTATTAATTTTCTTCAGATGGATTCAAAAATAGAAGATATTTATTTATCTTTTATAGAATCCATAGGTTATTGGCTTAATTATTCATTGGATATATTAAAAAAATCTGGGATAAAAGTTTTAGAAATTCATTCTTCAGGTGGGGGATCAAAATCAAACAATTTTTTACAAATTATTTCTGATATTACAGGGAAAAAACAAATTATTAATGAATTTTCAAGTGCTGAAATGGGTGATGTATTATTTGGATTTTATTCTGACAGAATAATTAAAAATTTCAACGAAATAAAAAATTATAATAAAGTGATCAGGGAAATTTATTCAATAAATGAAAACTATATAAAATATGCAAAATCATATAGAAAATTTATTGAAA
>ERZ1669251.165-NODE-165-length-23031-cov-9.779422_pt1 | contig 23031 bp, 26 predicted proteins | sample MGYA00579294_ERZ1669251 | MGnify/ENA primary metagenome ERZ1669251 (study PRJEB41166, sample SAMN08046056) | hot springs metagenome | biome: hot spring; feature: acid hot spring; material: thermophilic sediment; isolation source: thermophilic sediment from acid...
TCAGGAGAGTCAAAGTAGCACTACTGCCACTAGAGACGCCGGTCAAGCCAACAGCCTGCACCTGCAGTGTTGCTGTTTTGCTTGCTGAGCCTGCTAGTCCGAAGACCCACACAGCCACTGCCACGGCTAGTGCTATTGCCACGGCTATGAGTATTATTGTTGCTACTACGTTGGAGATACCCTTTCTATTCATTTTGGTTGTCATACGGCATAGCCTTCTTTCAACTACTTAATAAATACTCACTGACATGGGGTTTAATACTTTCTATTCTAGAAAAACTCTTTCTACAAACGTAGAAACGTAGAGGATACACATAACTAAGGCGATAAATTCACGTGCTTGCTTCTTCTTTGTGTTTATTAATGCGTTGTTTAGTTTCAATCCTTGCTTTCTCACTAATTCAGTTTCTTAACTAATATTTAAGGGCATTAATCATTAATTGATTCATGGCAATCAACGTGTTGTTAATGCCGTAAAAGCCCATTGACGCGGCTATATTACCGACCACCGCCATTAACTTCATTGTTATGAACACGGCCATGAACCACCTAAGCACTGGAAACCTATGCATCACTAGGTATATAACTGCAACCACGATTTCATAAGCCATAAACGCCAACGCAGCCGCCAGGTAGTTACTGAGGTGCATCGCGGTTGCGTAGTAATTAAGCTCCTGGAGATCAAGTAGGGAGAAGGCTACGTAACTTGTTGCCAGGTCAAGCGCGTTGGCCAGCGTGGCCATTAGCAGTAATTCCACCTGGTTACCACTATTCATTACTGTATTCTCTTTCTACGCACGAAATATAAAAGGCTTGTTGAGAAGTTATGAGTAATTACATTATTAATTCTTTGTAGAATTGTTGAGAAGAGATAGAAATCATGGAATAGAAAAGAAACACGATTAAACAAACTTGAAACGCGCTCAGTACTTTAAATCTCTGGCTAAATCACAGGGCCTACTCAGGTATGAGGGCTGTTGGCTTTGATAGGCATGGAGATCCCAGCGTACTTAAGGTCATGGAACTCCCAGATCCTAAGCCAGAACCTGGAGAGGTCGTTATTAGGGTTCTGGCGACATCATTGAATAGGATTGACACTATCGTGCGTAGGGGATACCCAGGTATTCCAGTTAGGTTACCGCATGTGCCTGGCGCGGACATTGTTGGTTACATAGAGTCTATTGGGCCTAATACGGACCTTGGTGAGTTTAGGATTGGTGATTTAGTCCTTGTTAGTAATGTGTGGGGCTGCGGTTCGTGCAGGTTCTGTAAGGTGGGTATGGAGGATCACTGCCCTTCATGGACCATGCCTGGGTTCCACGTTTGGGGCGGCTATGGCGAGCTGGTTAGAGTTCCAGTTAGGGCCCTCATTAAGGCGCCCAAGGGCTTTAGTATTAATGAGATGGCCGTGTTACCACTGGCCTATGGCGTTTCCTGGAAAGCGCTGAGGACCGCCAATGTTGGTCCAGGCGACTGGGTCTTAATACTAAGTGGTTCTGGCGGTATTGGCACTGCGTTAACCATACTGGCTAAGGCATTGAGTGCTAGGGTTATTGCTGTGACGTCGAGACCTAATGTGTTGAGGTCCCTGGGCGCCGATGTAGTTGTTGGTTATGACAAGGATGAATTGATGAAGGTTATTAGCGAGAAGACTGAGTATGGTGTTGACACGGCCATAGACACCATTGGTGATACCCTACCCATGGCGCTTGACGCTATTAGACCAGGTGGTACGGTAATTACGTTTGGAATCCTCGGTAAATCACCCGCTGTACAAATTGATATTAGGAGGTTCTACCTTAGGCATGCACAATTAATCGGTATTCACAATGCGGCTAAGTCCTACCTTAGGGAGATCATTGACTTCATGGTTAGTAAGGGTGTGAGGTCATTCATAAGTAGGGTAGCCACGGTTAAGGAGACACCAGCACTCCATGAGTTGATGGAGAGTAGGGGCGTGGTTGGTAAGGTGGTGATGATTCATGAGTGGGACTAGGGCTAAGACCGTGATTTACATAGCGCTGCCCCTAGTGTTGTGGCCTTTGTCCTTCGACGTGTTCAGTAGGTACTTTGTCTATGGCATGGTACTATCAACACTACTACTTGGTTCACTATCCCTGGCCTGGTTCAGGGATAGGCTTCGGTGGTTTAGAATGAACATTGTAATAGCCGTAGTACTTGGCCTTATTATGTCTGGGGTACTTTACATTATTTTCATAGGTGGTTACGCAATACTTAGGTACATGGGTCTCGCCAACTACGTTGTACTGGTCTACGGCATGATTAGGAGTATGACCAATGCCTATGCCCTGGCTATGGCCCTGGTTATTATTGGGTTTATGGAGGAGGTTTATTGGAGGGGTGGTCTTCAGGAATTATCGAGGGATTTGGGTGGTGTTTTCCGTGGTGAGCCCTGGTTGGTATCAATGATTTACTACACACTTATCCATATATCAACTTTGAATCCAGCACTTATGGCCGGTGCATTTGCTATTGGGTTGATTGATGGTTTATTAGCGGATAAGGTGGGTCTAGTAACTTCAATAATAGCTCACGTGTTATGGTTGGAGTTAATGATGGTGTTTTTACCCCTGGTTCCATGACTAACCCTTGAGTTATTTTGACAGATATAGAGAAGCATCTATTTAAATTAATTAATATTGATTTAAATACTAATGAATAAATACGAATTTCTCGGGTTAATTAGGGCATGGAGTCTATTAATGACGGTAGCCGTCTCACTAATCGGCATTGGCTATGCATATTACCTAGGGCTTTATTATGGACCTAGGATAATATACTCAGTATTAGCTGTAGTAGGGGCTTTAATGCTTCATGCAAGTGTCAATGTGCTTAATGACTACTACGACTTCATCCATGGTGTAGATACGATAAGCTCACCCACGGCAATCTATAGGCATCAACCGTTGGTGATGGGTACGGTGAAACCATTCATTGTAAAGACCCTGGGCTTCTCATTAATAGTAACTGGTGCAGCCATAGGTATTTTCCTAACGGTAATGGAGAGCTTCTGGATACTTCTACTTGGTCTTGTTGGTGTATTTTTGCTCTACGCCTACACGGGTCCACCATTCACACTTAAGTACAGGGGGCTTGGTGAGTTATCAGTTGCATTGACCTGGGGCCCATTACTAGTTGGTGGTTTCTTCGTAGCTGCATCCGGTGGTTTATTAATACCAAGGGTCTTCCTCGTATCATTACCGCCACTCTTCATAATGTTCGCAATAATATATGCCAACAATTATAGGGATAGGGAGTATGATAGGGCGTCTGGAATAAGAACGTTAGCCATACTAACGTCTAGGCATGGTTATGGGATCTACCTAGGCTCATTAGTAACGGCGTATATAATTAATGCAATGCTCATGCTCATGGGAGTACTGCCATACACATCACTAATAACATTACTCACAGCTCTTCTAATACCGAGGTTAATAAGGGCGTTCAGAGGAAATGCCCCTGACATTGATGCAAGGACAGGGCTATTATACACAATATACTGTCTAATGTATGGAATTAGTCTCATGATACCGTGGTAACGCAATAAGGATTAGGTAGGTATTACTTAAATAATTAAATGGGTTCTAAGAAACATGGTATTTTCCAAGAATCCAGTGGATATTGTTAGGGATAAGAAATTCTTGCAGGGCGAGATCGCTGACTCACTTAGGCTCGCAATAATGGCTGAGCTTGATGCCATAAACCTATACCTACAATTAGCCAGGTTGATCGATGATGAGAAGGTAAGGAAGGTCTTTGAGGATATCGCCAAGGAAGAGAAGACTCACTTCAGTGAATTTCTCACACTGCTTAAGTCATATGATCCAGAGCAGGTTGAGCAATTGAAGGCAGGTTCAACCGAGGTTAGTGAATTAACGGGTATTAAGGTGCCAGTAAATGATCCTAATAATGAACAAAAGGGAATGGGTACCGCCAACAATCCTAGTGATCCTCCACTTGACGTAGTTTCATCATCAAATTTAAGCCCTGAGGAGCTTAGGTACTTGCAGGACAAGGTTAGGGAGGTTGCTAACAATGTGAGGAGGTTCAGGAAGTATTTAGCTACGTATGAGGCAGGGTCTGGGCTTGATGCCGTACCACTTGATGAAGTGGTTATTGGGCCTTCAATAATGACAACTAGATCCGTGGTATCACTTAAGGAATTGAGCCTGAAATTCTCAATATCACAGAGACAAATTGAGTATGCCAGGGCTAGGGGTGAGAGGGTTTATTCAGCAGCTGCTGACCAAGCTGCTATTAGGCTTGGTTATGAGGAGGATTTAGCAATACTTAGTGATATTCTGGGTAATCCCAAGATTAAGACCATGAACATCACATCATGGGATACGCCCAGTTCTGCAGTTACTGAGGTTTCAAATGCAGTCAATGCGTTGTATAGTAATTACATACCTGAACCATACGTATTATTCGTGAGCCCTGGCAGGTATACAAAGCTTTTAACTGTTGTTGAGAAGACAGGTATCATGGAACTAACGAGGATTAAGTCACTGGTTAAGGATGTGGTCATTATTCCTCAGTTAAAGGATGATACAGCACTTTTGTTATCAACTCATCAATCAATCATTGATGTAGCCATAGGCACGGATACAGCATTGGTATACCTAGGCCCCGAAAATGGGACTCACGGCTTCACCCTATGGGAGACACTGGCAGTAAGGGTTAAGGACCCCAGAGGTGTAATTGCCCTGAGACAAGGCACTTAGGAATGAAACTCATGCAGACCGGTAAAAATAACATGGCATTACTTCACTCGTTACGCATCCATTTATGGCTAGGCCTAAATAAACGAAAACATCCATCTAACGCTAATAATTATCGAGAAATTAGTACTCATTGTTGAATAGATAGCATGAAAAATACTTTATAAATAAATGAATAAAGTAATTGCAATAGGGCCCGTAGCTCAGCCCGGTAGAGCGGCGGCCTCCGGAGCCGTAGGCCCCGGGTTCAAATCCCGGCGGGCCCGCCAATTCATTATTAGTCCTGTGTCTCTGATAGTAATTTGATGGTATTTTACCTTGAGTGGTCCTTAAGGTATTCCTTAGATCTTGCGCCTATAGCCTTTATCAATGTGAGTAGTATATACGCGCCCCGCAGTACGTCGGGGTCCCTGAGCATGCCTATGACCTTCGCTAGGCCTACGTCATTATTTTCCAATTCCATTAATGCCCTGTCAATCTTTGGATCATTGATTGAATCCGCAATTACCTTAATAACTGGGTTACCCACAATATTATTCATTATTTCGAGTAGGTCGCGTATCATTACTACCATGTTATCGAACATGTCATCAGTAATCACACTACTCACATCCTTCAGGGTGAGGGCTAGATCCACGAGTGTATCCAAAGCACCTGACTCATGTAGTATGATTAATTGGTCCATTAGGTCCATTATCGCCTTATCCTTATCAGCATCCTTTATTCTCTCCTCAAGGACTCTACTTGGTATCTTTATGCTCATAGTCCTCCCCTCACCACCGCAGGTAGTGTCATGTAAAAAGCCCTCAAGAACCACCACCCAAACCTTGTTGTGATGAACGGCATTTCATTAACAGTGTAGTTCCACCAGGGCAGCCACGCCCTGCCCCTGCCCTCATGTGTATACAGGTCTGTGAGCATTGGGCATATATCCTCACCCCTATAGATCTTCCTTGGCCCAGTCCCAAGTATGTCGGAGACCAGGTTTTCGGCAATAACATCCGCCTGGTAATGAGCTACCGACGCTGCCTTGGTCACGGGTAATGCAGTTGCATCACCAATTATGTAAACCTCCTCATACAATTCCTTGCCCTTTCGGTACCTTAATGTGCTTTTATCACCTGGTAGAAAACCGAGTGGATCACCAAGCCCTGAATCCCTGAATACCTTGGCACCCCTGTGGGGTGGTATTGTTATTAGTAAGTCATATTTTATCTTCTCACCACTATCGCTAATGACAACCTTCTCCTCAGCATTTACCTCAGAAACCATGAACCTAAATATATACTCAATATTTCTTTGTTCGCACATTATCTTACCAAGCCTATTAACCTCGGGTTGAGCATGCAGGTAATCTATTGGATAAAGGAGCTTTATATTGACATTACCCCTAACATTCCTATCCTTAAGGTATGAATCAAGCAATAACCCGAACTTTAGGGGGACTATTGGGCATTTTATGGGTAAATCCACGAATAACTCCACAATAGTACCCCTACTAAACCTTGAAAGTATTTCCCTTAATTCCAGGGCGCCATCCAACGTGAAGAACGTGTGATAATCCTTCATTAATCCAGGTACCTCCTGCGGCGCAAACTCAGCCCCCGTGGCAATAACGAGGTAATCATAGTTATACTTACTCCCGTCAGCAAATCCCAATTCCCTATTCCTAAGGTCAATACTTACTAACTCACCCTTAGGACCGTGGTAAAACTTAATACGGGGATCAAGCAACTCGCTCTTCCTCCATCTAGCATGCTCCTCACTTAATGAGTTAAATACTATGAGTGGGTACATTGCCTGGACAAGGAAATCATTATCCTTATCAAAGACCCTAATCTCCACATCACCCCTAGCTAACTCCCACCTCAGTCTCCTTGCAAGTTTATTGGCAACCTCAGCGCCAGCGAAGCTCGCACCAACAATGGCAATCCTCTTCATTAATCAATGGCTCAAGAACCCTTAATTAATACATTATTTTACATACCACGTGTAACCGACACCACAGAAATTAATACGCTCCCAAACCACGTGTTAAGGGATGAAAATAAGAACATACATGCAACCCCCATCCCCAAAACAAAATACCACCCCTGCATTTTTGAACCAGGGGATTAAGAAGAAGAGCTTAAAAACCCAGGAGATAACCATCATATTGGCCAAACCGAGGTCACCCGGCCATAGGCAGGGTGGCACCACCCGGACTCATCAGAACCCGGAAGTGAAACGCCCTGCCGCGCACGGGAGTACTGCGGTCCGTAAGGCCGCGGGAAACCGGCGTGCTGGGACCTCGGGGCTAATGATAATTTTCCTAATTAACCATGAGTTTTAAGGAATGCGCCAAAATTTCACTGTGGTAATAGAAATAATACTTAATAACAAGACATGGGTCTTTATCTGTGTGAGTATGGAGTATTGTAGGGCTCTTTATGAGGCTTCTGAGGCGGCAATATGCTTGATGGAGTACTCCTACGGTACGGTACTCTATAGGGAGTATTTATTGAATTGTCCAGAGATTCCCGGTGCATGGCATGGCTTAGCCATATGCCTTGAGGCTATAGGGAATAAGGAGGGTTCCTTAAATGCATACGAAAGAGCACTACAACTTTACCTTGAGCATGATGATCCACAGAACTTACTTTGGGGTGGTTGGTGCGCATTTAAGTTAGGTAAGTATGAGTTGGCTTATGAATTATTCATGAAATCCCTGGATAAGGATCCTAACTATGCATACACGTGGCTTAGTCTTGGCATTGCTGCATTTAAGATCGGTAAGCGTTCTGAGGGTGAGAGGGCAATAGGCAGATATAGGGTATTGATTAGGGAGAGACCTTATGAGAAAAGGGAATGCGAGGGAATTAGGATGCTGATAAATGCCCACAACTCATTAAGGAGATTAATTAGTGAGGATAGTAGCATTATTAAGTTAATTAATGAGTTAATGACAAAGTCCATAATGAAATATGGAGAATTATGTAAATAATTAATGCCTTAATTTTTAAATAATTCCTTGAATTAATTCCATTAATCAGGAGTCTTTACGTTGTTATTTATCACTAATCGAGGTAACACTGCGAATTCAATAATCATTATAGGCAATGGCATTATGGATATTAATCTCAGAACCAAATTGAATAACGGGTACTCAGCAGGTATTGAGAGAATCAGGTAAACCGCGTAATTAATTACATAGGGCATAAGCAATGATCTCTCGATATTGGTAATACCGAGTACATGAACTCCCGTCAATGCCCTATGCACTTTAGCATAAATTAATGCCCAAGGACCACGTCTAGTAATTAAGGTATAAGTAAGCACAAGCCATGCAGTGGTACTCATACCAATAGCAATTAGGGAGTTGCTAAATAGTAATATTAATTGAAAGACCAATGAGTAGATCGCCGTCATTACTATAAATACTAGGTTCGCAAATGCCACATATTCCTGAATACCCTCATTCATACCGCAAACGATGATCAAGGCTAGGTATTTAAACCATTCTACAAAAGCAAAACGAGAAAACAGCATCAGAATAGTCATAAAATTGACGAGATGCATCATTAAGTGGTTGATCGGTATAAAGGAAAATAGAACAAGAATAACAAAGGCAATAATGAAATTAAATGCCCAAACGAGGACATTAAGAACAAAAACTTAAAAGCATGAGCAGCAGGAACATAAGTGCCGGGGTGGTGCAGTCTGGAAAGCATGCGGGCCTGTGGAGCCCGTGAACCCGGGTTCAAATCCCGGCCCCGGCCCCAGTTTGCAATCAATTGTTCCTAGTTTATAACCGATACTGATTACGATCACTACGGTGGTCAATTACATAAGCCTTATATGCATGGTTGGGTTAGTTTCTTTGTGGCTTCTTTTCTTTTCTTCATCTTTTTCGTTTATTGAGCAGTTTCCTTATGAGTCTTGATGCTTCCATTTTGCTCATGTATTTGTAGGGTTCAATGCCGAGTTCCTTAAGGAGCTTTAGTTGTTTCTCGGTGGCGAGGTATGGCTTGAATTTATTAATTAATTCTGGATGTTCATCAAGGTATTCAATATAGGCTCTCTTACTTAGTTCATCAGCCTTGGAGTTAAGTTCCCTGGGAATCCACTCGAGTCTTACTCTAAAGTGACTAAGTAGCTCATGAGCTTTCTCAAACAGGGGTTTTAGGTGTTCGGTACGCACATTGTATATTCCAGTCAATTGCTTAATTACGAGTTGTGAGTCACCACGCACAACAATGCTTGATTCACCATAATCATGCAACAACAAACACTCAAGGGCCTTTATGAGTCCCGTATACTCAGCAACGTTATTGGTACAATTGGGTGCTGGTTCACAAGCAATACCGTATCCCTCACTAATCGTATCATTATCATTATACACCGCAAAGCCGTAGGTTCCAACACCGCCTGGGTTCTTGGGTTCACAAGCACCATCGAAGTAGACTAATAAGTGCACCTCATTAACTCAAGTCATCCCTAATAAACCTATGCTGTCATACCTTTATTGCTTGCTAGGAATCCTTTACGTTCTTAATCATTGGTTTCTCTTCATCAGTCTTTGTATCATTTAGGTGCTCGTAGTGTATGGTATGTATAGATTCATCACCTTGCTCATCAATGCGTATTTATCAGAACCTGATTCATATACGTAATAGATATTCCTACTGTCTATGCCGACGTGGATCAGTAACCCATAACCACCAAGTAGTATTGATATTACTCCACCATCACTACCGCTCATAATTACCAGAGAGAAACTTGGTAATGCTTCTCCGCTCTTCATCACTGCATTTAATGTTGTGAGTGTTGCTAATTCATGCGTCATTTCCTCGGGCATCACCATCATTAATTCTCCATTCATTGTCTTAGTTATATCATTGATGATATCTCTTACAGGGTCATCAAACGGCACTATAGCTATTAATGTCTTGCTTGATTTAGTCACGTAATTGAGAAGTTCCATAATATTATCCTCATTCATGGAATTCACTGGGTATTCATGGTCTTCGGGCATTGTGGTTATGAATGCGCCAAAGGATCTACTAATCAATGCTCTTCTTATTCCTGGAACCTTCACGTAATGATACATGTTTTCACCATCGAGTGCTATGGTTATTTCAGAATCCTTCTCAAGTCTAAAGCTTATTATTGAGCCATCATTAGCCGCCGCCATGAAGTAGGTCAGGTTAGTACTCTTATGCTTGCTTGTTAGTATATCATGTAGTGCACCAAGCGTGTTTAGGTATTCTGCCATGGTTGCTTCATTAACCCTCTTAAGCCTAGTACCTTCATGCCTAGCGTGGCTTGTGATGAATGAACAAACCTTTCCACGAATTTTAAAAATCGCGAATGCACCATCATAATTAGAGGTATTGTTAACCAGTTTAATTATTTCATTGGGGTTATCACTGATTATGTAGGGAGCTGTAGCCAACACGCATCCCTAATAACTCATTACTCAATGGATTATTTAAGGGGTTTACGTTTGCTCTTCATGGATCAAGTATTACTTAATGAATTATTGATTAATTGCAATATTGACCTGGGATCTTTGTAATTGATATTAATCATTCGTTCTTTTAATCAGTTATTTCGCGATTGCGCCTACTTTAGTGCAATTTGCTTCGTAATCGAAAATGTGTTCTATTTCTAATTTAAGAATACGTTAAGTGAAGATAAGCTAGGTAGAATAATAGCCATCTATGGCGATTTGTGGAATAAGGTGCAATAGCAGTAAGAAAGTAAGGAATAAAGTAAGGAGTGTACGTATCATTACTGGCAAATAGCCAAAACTACTAAATCCTAAAAAGGAGTGGTGCAGTTTGGTTTCCTTGTATGGGTAGACTTCCACTTGAGGGCGTTAGGGTGATTGATTTAACGCATTCTGCAGCTGGCCCCTTTGCAACATCAATACTTGGTGATTTAGGCGCTGATGTTACTAAGGTTGAGTCCCCTGAGGGTGATATGACTAGGACATGGGGTCATGTAATCAGGGAGGGAGTCAGTACGTATTACCTGGCTATGAATAGGAATAAGCATGTGATTAGGCTTGACTTAAAGAATGAGAGTGATAGAAACAAACTTTATGAAATGATTAAAGGCGCTGATGTACTTATTGAGAATTATAGACCTGGTGTTGCTGAGAGACTTGGTGTTGATTATGACACTGTGAGCATACTTAATCCTAGAATTATTTACGTATCCATTAAGGGTTTCATGCCGGGTAGTGAGTATGAGGATTACCCGGCCTTCGACATTGTTATTCAGGGCATGAGTGGTTTAATGAGTGTTACTGGTTGTGAGGACGGGACCTTTGTTAAGGTTGGTGTTCCAATAACCGACATGGTGACGGGCTTCTTCTCGGTAATAGCAATACTATCGGCACTTAGGGTTAGGGATAGGGATGGTAAGGGTGTTAGGATTACCGTACCAATGCTAGACTCAGCCCTATACATAATGGGCATACACCTGCTTTACTATTTCCTTGTGGGTGATGTTCCAAGGCCATTGGGTACGAAGTACATGAGTGTTGTGGCTCCGTACCAAGGATTTAAGGCCAGGGATGGTAAGATGTTCATACTTGCGGTTGGTAATGATAGGATTTGGAGGAGGTTCTGTGAGGTTATTGGTAGGCCTGAGCTGGCTGATGACCCCAGATTTAGGACAAATCCCGACAGGGTTAAGAACCAGGACGAGCTCGAGAAAGTACTACAGGAAGTGTTCCTAACGAGGGATAGGGATGACTGGGTAAGCCTATTCCTAAGTAATGGAATACCTGCTGGTCCTGTGTATGATATGGCTGATCTGGCTAGGGATAATTACGTGAATAAGTACGTACTGACTGAGGTAAATCATCCTGAGCTGGGCACACTAAGGCTTGTTAGGGGTCCCATTAGGTTCAATGGTGAATCCACTGATGTTAGGTTTATTGAGTACTAAGACACGCTAAGGGTTCTTTTCCAAGCATTAACGAGTTCCTCAGGGCATGAAACAGCCCTCAACTCACCACCTTCGTTACTAATGCAGGTAAATACTAGGTAGCCTTCAGCAGCGTTTTTACCCGTCGTCTCATTAATTATCCTAAACCTATACCTAATTGCCCTGGTTCTTGCTTCATCAAGCCATAACTCAACAATGGCAACATCACCTCTTTTTAATGGTGACGTATATGTTATGAAGAGTTCTCTACGTGGGGCAATTGCATGATAATGAAGGATACCATTCTCCCTATAGAAGTCCTCCTCTGCACGTTCAATGAGCCTTAGAAATGATGTGAAGTGAGCAATGCCAGCTGCGTCTGTGTCAGCCCAATAAACATAGTACTTAGCCCTAAATGGCATTTCTGTAATTAATTAAGTACCATATTTATTAAGTATTAACCCATGCATGCTAATGTGGATTGCATACCTGAGGACATAATTAACGAGGTAATTAATAGGTTTAGAAATGCCTACGCAATATATGTGTATGGTGGATCGCTTGACTGTAGTGGTGGTGACGTTGACATCGCAGTATTCATGGAAGAAATACCTAGGGAAGTTCCTAGGATTGGGGATAACGTGGATTTACAGGTCTTTAGGAAACCTCGTAATTCATTATTCTTCGTTTACATAATAAAGACGGGTCGATTAGTTTATGGTAATTCCCTGGATATTGATGTGGACTCCGCTATCAAGAATGAGCTGGAGATGATTGATGAGAGGGAGTTCCTATTTCTTAATAGTGATGATGAGGCCATGGTGTGTAAGTCCCTTAAGGAATTATTGTTTCTCCTCGCTGCACTTAAGTGTGGTATTTACGGATCAAGTAATTGGTATAGAATGGTTAAGTGCCTAGGTGATTTAGGGATTAATGCACCCAGTGAATTCAAGCACTGTCTTAATCCACCGAGTATTGACGTGCTTAGGCAGGTTGGTGAACCCATATTGAGAAGGGTTATTTGGGAGCTTAGGAGTATTAAACAAAGGTCATTATAATTCTCTAATTGCTTTATTCTGCGATTATGAATTAGTAATCTTTAAGTCCTCTAATTAATTTTATTACTATGGTTTGGTTATTACTGAGTATTTCAAGAGATAGACCTGGATTACTTAATGATGTTACGGGCTTAATTAAGGCCCGTAATCTAAACATTAAGAATATCGTGGGAAATAACTATGCAGTTCTTATTGAGATTGATGGAGAGGTTAGTGATGAGTTAATTAATGCCGTTAGTAATGTTAATGGGATTAATACGGTGAATGTAATAGGCTTATCATTCACAATACTTGGCTTTGTTCAGGAGAATTTCATGAAGGCATTATTATTTTATGTCATGGAAAGGGAACCAGAATTACTTGAGCGCCTTGGTTATGAGTATGGCAAGGAACTAATTAGGTATGTACTTAACTCAATAAGGGATTTTCGGGATGCCCTCTACTTCTCCCTAAGGATCCTCACGGCGCTTGGTATCATTGTTTTAATAAATGTACGGTTTATGATGGGTACAACCACGATTTCAATAGCCAGAGCCTTTGATGAGGATGTTGGTATGCCAATGACCAAGGGAATAATTAGGGGATTATTTGAAGCGGTTAGTAATATTAAGCATAATGTAAGAATAAAGAGAGGAGATTCTCATTATGATATAATAATTACATGATTTGACCTACACTGTTGACGTAAATGCATCCCTAAACCTATCTCTAAGTATCTTCTTATCTATCTTTCCAGTGCTAGTCTTTGGTAATTCAGCCTCAATAACAATGACCTTATCCGGCATCCACCATTTTGGTATTTCGCCCTTTTCCACGAACTTCATTAGGTAGTTCTTGATATCATCCTCCGTAACCCTCTGACCAGGCTTGGGCATAACAATAGCCACAGGTCTCTCACCCCACTTCTCATGTGGCGCGCCTATTACTGCAACCTCACCAACCGCTGGATGAGTACTGATTATACTCTCCAACCTAACACTTGATATCCACTCACCACCGCTCTTAATCACATCCTTAAGTCTATCAACTATTATTACATACCCATCAGGTAGCCAAACAGCCACATCACCCGTGTGGAACCAACCATCACGCCAGGCATTCCTAGTCTTCTCAGGATCATTTAGGTACTCCTTGGCAATCCACGGAGACCAAACCACTAATTCACCCATTGTCTTCCCATCCCTTGGAACATCCCTATCCTGCTCATCAACAACACGCAACTGAACAAGAGGTATTGGCAAACCAGTCCTCAGTACTATCCTTGCTTTCTCATCCTCTGGTAGATCTAGGTGCTCAGGCCTTAAGTAGGCCATTGTTAGTACTGGGGCTGTCTCCGTCATTCCATAGCCCGAAGCCACAACAACACCCCTAGTCTTTGCAGCAATGTATAATCCCTCAGGCATTGCTGAACCACCATTACCAAACCTCAATCCACTTAAGTCATACTTCTGTGAGTCTGGGTGGGTAAGGAGTAGATATAGTATTGTTGGTACTCCACCCGTGTATGTAACCTTCTCCTCATGTATTAGCCTTAATATGTGGCCCCAATCATACCTGCCAGGTAATACGTACTTCCTAGTACCTGAAAGCATGACTACATATGGCGTTCCCCAACCATGTACATGGAATAATGGTATTAATGGCATGGCAGCATCCCTAATACCAACATTATACGGTGGGTAACTCAATGCTGTTGTCAATGACATTGCATGAAGAACCAATTGTCTATGTGTAAAGTAGACTCCCTTTGGTGGTCCTGTTGTTCCTGATGTGAATAGCATCGTTGCTGGTGTTCTTTCATCAATCTCAGGGAATTCCCTCAGTGGTTCATGCTTGAGCAAGTCCTCATAAGGAATCATCCTAACACCATAATCCTGGCTAGGCTGCTTACCCCTATCACTCATGTAAATTACTGCCTTGATACTCTTTACATTATCAAGAATGGGCTTTATGAATAGCTCAAAGTCATCAATATTTATTACTAAAACATCGGGCTTAGCTATGCTCATTATATACATTATTTCATGTGGTGCTAACCTAATATTTACTGTGAATAGTGTGGAGCCTATTGAGGGTACCGCATAGAATAAATCAACGTATCTAAGGGTGTCCCACTCCATTACGGCCACCTTTGATCCGAATTCCCACGGCTTACCTTGCTGCAGGCCTAGGTTCATTAACGCAGCTGCAACCCTACGAACCCTATCGGCGAACTGGGAAAACGTTAAAGATAACCTGAAATCATAAGGCGGTCTATACACTATCTCATTATTAGGAAAGGCGTATGAAGCCCAAGTAAGTATTTTATCAACGCTTAGTGGGTAGTCCCTAAAACCAGTAATTAATTCATTTTGTCCTTCCATAATTTTATATTTGTAAATTTTTATTTAAAAATTTTAGCACTAAATAAAATATATACTTAATTAAATAGGCAATGCAATCCTCATCTTCTGGGTAGGTACACATTACTCCCAGCGGCCAATTCTAGGGCATCTATCAATAGTTCTGAAAAGACAGGATGCGCAACCACCCACTCCTTTACCTCACCCAGAGTTAGTCCTTTCCTAATTGCCATCGCTGCCATATTAACTAGTTCCGATGCCCATGGACCAATCATATGAAAACCAATAATTTTCCCACTAACTCTTTCGGCAATTATCTTAACCCAGCCATACGGCTTATTATACGCTATAACCCTGTAGTTTATAATATTAGGCATTTTAGTAACTATGTACTTTGGGTCATCCTTATTAGCTATGGTCCCTACGGAGGCTATTTCAGGGTCTGAAAACACAACCATCGGTATTAGGGAATAATCAATCCTCGAGTTAAGGCTAGCCGCATTCTCAGCGGCTACTATTCCCTGAACCTTAGCCACACTGGCCAACATGTACTTACCAGTTACGTCACCAGCAGCATAGATACTGGGTACATTAGTCCTGGAGTGATCATCAACAGTAATGGCACCATTCCTAACCTCAACACCAACACCCTCAAGGTTAAGTCCCTCAGTATTTGGTTCCCTACCAACCGCAATCAGAACCTTATCAACCTTCAATGATTCACCATTGGATAGTCGGACAAGCCCATTGTCAGGGTCTATCTCGGTTACGGATGTGCTTACCTTAATGTCAATCCCATACATCTCCTTCATGACTTTACTAGCAAGATAATTACCCAGTTCTGGATCTGGGAATGTTGGCAGTAACCTGTCCATTACCTCAACAATAGTAACCCTAGAACCCAGTTTATACAGTAATGTCCCCAACTCAACGCCTATTGCGCCACCACCAATAATTAGCACGCTTTCAGGAATTGAATCAAGCAAGAAGAAATCATCACTGGTTATGGCGAAGCCTCTCCTTAACCCCTGCTCTATGCCCTTTATTGGTGGTAACTTAGGCCTGGAACCTGTGGCTATTAGTATGTTCCTAGCCTCTATCACTGAATCACCAACCTTAATAGACCTTGGTGATTCAAGCCTAGCCTCACCAATCAACACCTTAACACCCCAACTCGGAAACACCCTAAACATGTACCATGCAATTATTTGATTAATTAATCGATCCTTAGCCTCAAACATGGCCTTAATATCCAGCTTCATGTTGGTACTCAATCCCTCATTAACCAAGTACTTACTTAACTCGTAATAATGATCAACTATGTATAGTAGTTTCTTCGTGGGTACGCAACCAACATTTACACAAGTCCCGCCTAGCCTATTCCTATCTCTTTCTATGAGTAATACCTTAAGCCCTAGCTGGGCAGCACGTACAGCAGCATCAGCGCCAGCCGTCCCTGAACCAATAACTACGAAGTCCCACCTAGTATTCTCAGCATCCCTACTAGTGATTTCAACACTCATTTATTACCACCTAACAATGATCTTAGCGTCATCTCTACGGACTTCCTAACAATGACCGTACACTTCCTTCGCTGCTCAGGTGAAACAAGGTCAAACCTTGGATTTAAATCCCTACAGTTTGGTGATCCAAACATGTTCACAAACTGCCGGTAAATATCAGTAACCTTATTGTGAAGCTCAATGTGATAAGCTATAAACGGTTCACTTTGCTTACCACCCTTCTCCTCATCTATTCTTTTCTTCATATAAATACTTGTGGCGGCTATGGAAGCCCATAAGGCACCACAAAGGTGCCCAGAACCACTTAAACCACCTGCAAAACCTATTGATGATGCTATTAATTCCGGCGATGCCTTTATATTCAAGGCCTCAAGTAAGGCCACAAATGGTGAGTACGCGCAATTCTCAGTCTCTATCAATAATTGTGTGGCTCTTTCCTTGGTTTGTTTAATTAATTCCTCAAGATCAGCTTCCCTCATTAGTACCACCCTTCTCCTTCCTTACTCTCTCCTCAATCTCTTTAAGGAATTCAGCATAGAGGTGGCCGATCACTGGTATGGAACTAAAATCAACTCTATAGAATACACTTGGCATTGGTGGGTAAACAATGAAGTTGGTTTTGTTCTGTTCCTTAAGTGCATCAATAATATCACTTAATATACTTGCTGGAGTAACAAAAAGCATTTCGTAATCCTCAACATGACCAACAATCCTGTCGCCATACCCGGGTAGTGCAAGCCTAGGCTTACCGGTGAGGAGTACATCGGCAACGGCCGTATCCGACCCAGCCTTACCACTGGCGCTCAGTGTAACTTTCTCGCCGCTGATGTATACGTAGGCCGTGACCAGCTTCACCATTTGACCTGGAGTTCCGTAAATCATTACAACCTGCGGTTCATAAATGACATTATCAAGGGACATTGTTAATAATGCCTTGTACCTACCCATAGGTAGTCTTGGTAGACTACTATCAAGGGCCCTACCAGCTTCCTTGGTCCTCGTGTAAAGGCCATAACTAAGACTACCATCGAGAAAATAACTTGGTGGTTCAGCAAAACCAAAGATTATTATTTCGCCGGGACATGCCATATCCTCAAGGGTCGCTGCCATGCCCATTCCATAATACCTGGCCACAGCTGACATTTGGCAAAAGGTTAGTTTTCTACGGAAGTGCTTGATAGGTCGGAATGCATTAATGCCTAACTCATCGGGGTCCTTATCAACCAATGCAATACCAACGGGTTTTGTCCTTAATCTAAGTATTTCCATTAGATCATTCGAGTAACGTTTATACTTCTCAGAAATTTCCCGGAGCTCCATAATAATTTGTATCTCAAAACTTTATAAAAAATGTCAATATATAATTTATATATTTATTCAGACCAACACACGAAACATGAAATGCTTATAAAGCCTTACACTACCCGTGCTTGATGCCTAGGGTCTTCGATATTGGCAGGGTTTGCGTGAAGGTCGCTGGTAGGGAGGCAGGTAGGAAGTGCGTTATTGTGGATATTAAGGATGAGAACTTCGTGATAGTCACAGGACCTAAGTCACTGACTGGTGTTAAGAGGAGGGCGGTCAATGTTAAGCATATCGAACCAACCGAGTATAAAATAAACATTAAGAAGGGAGCCAGTGACGAAGAGGTTCTTAAGGCGCTTGAGGAGGCCAATCTAATCGACTACATGAAGCAGGTTATTAAGCCAAAGCTAACCATGGTACCGACTCAGTAATAATCAGCCCGGTTCGTAACTCTTCATCGATTCAATGTTCGAGGCTCACTCATCACCTAAGGACTAGGGCGTAACCCACCTTATTAATTTTAAAGGAACTCCTTAACCTCGCTTGGATCCTTGGCATGCTCTGTGGCTATTCTCTCGTTTAGATCAACCCCGAGACCTGGCTTTTTCGGTGGTGTTACATAGCCGTCCCTAATTATCATGCCTTCCTTAACCATGTCAGGCCACCAAGGCAGATCAATTGCATGCCACTCAATGGCTATGAAGTCCCCTATTGTGACTGCTACGTGGGCATTAGCCATGGTTCCTATTGGGCTTGAAATATTATGTATCGCGACTGGCACGTAATACTCCTCGGCCAGGTAGGCTATCTTCCTCATCTCGAGTAAACCACCGAGTCTCTGCACGTCTGGGTGTATTATATCCGTGGCTCCCTTCTCGATTAATTCCCTAAACTGTGAAAACCTATACAGCTTCTCTCCAGTGGCTATGGGCACCGGCGACTTGAGCTTAACCTCCCTCATGGCATTAATATTTTCCGGTGGTACTGGATCCTCGAACCAAAAGACGTCGTACTTAGCCAACTCTCTGGCTATGGCTATGGCTGTTGGCACACTGAATGCCCAGTGCCCATCAATCATTATGTCAACATCGTACTTAATGGCCTCCCTAACACCACCTATGAATGATGTAACGAACTTAACAATCCTCATGCCAAAGGTTCTGTCGAACTCGGTCTCCATCATGTTCTCCGGCACATCAACATCAAACTTAATGTACCTAAACCCCATGCTCATTGCTTCCCTGGCCCTCTTTATGTAATTCTCAACGTTGTAGGCAACCTCAGTACTGGCCAGCTCAACCCACCTCTTACCACCTGTCTCAATGATACCTGCACCAGCGTGCAGATCAGCATAAACAGCGACCCTATCCCTAACCTTACCACCAAGCAGTTCATAGATCGGAAGGCCCGTTAACTTACCCTTCAGATCCCAAAGTGCCATCTCTAATCCACTAATTGCATTATTAACGACACCCCACTCGGAGTTCGGTATGTGCTTTCTAACGAGCCTTAGCAGGTACTCAACATTAACCTCCCTACCCCTGATCAACTCCTCAATCCTCCTCAAAATCTCCCTAATACCTGGACCCCTATGGCACTCACCATAACCAACAAGTCCATTACTAAGCTCAACCTTCACAATAGGCCACTCGAAATTCCCCATAACGGTCAAAACCCTAACCGATTTAATGGTTGGTTCACTCATACTTATTACTCGGTATATTCATCATTAATAAGTGTTAGGGGATAAAGCATTAATAATCACATGCGTGCTTTAGTTGGGTATGGAGGTAAACGTAGTAGGTTTGATAGATAATACGTACTTAAAGTCCTATGGGTCAACGAGGGAGATTGAGGCCTTAATTGAAGATACGGCTAGGTACGGTGCATACTCAATAACGATAAACCCAATATTCCTTAAGTACGCCAGAGAGTACATGGCGCGTAAGGGCTATAGTTTCAAGGTTGTTGCCGTGGTCGACTTCCCATTTGGCGCAGGCACCACTGAGGCTAGGGTAGACGCCATTAAACGCTACTCTCAATATGCGGATGAGCTTGACATTGTGGCTCCAATAGGTCTCGTAAAGTCTGGACTATGGAGTGAGGTTGAGCATGATATCAACACCGTGGTTGAGACTGCCCATAGGGAGGGTAAAATCATTAAAATAATTGTCGAGGATGCCTATACAACGAGGGAGGAGAAACTGGAGTTGTACAAGATCGTAATGCAATCCAAGGCTGACTTCATTAAGACGAGCACTGGATTTGAGGAGAAGGATTATGCGGAGAAACTCGGTAATAAGACTGGCGCTCAGATCGAGAACGTCAAATTAATGGCTGAGTTATCTAGGAAGTATAACCCGAGGATTGGGATTAAGGTTGCTGGTGGTATAAGGACTTATCAACAGGTTCTTGAGCTAATGAGGGCGGCCGAGAGGGAACCTGACCCGATGAGGTTTAGGGTTGGTACTAGCCACATGATGGGCATCATTGAGAGTATGAAGAGCATTCATTAAATCGATAGCGAGAAAATTTATAAAATGAGTAAAAATGTCAATCAACCGAATGTCGGAGAAAAACACAGAGAAGACAACTGAGGAGGTTCAGGAAGAGTCGCAACCAGCACAACAACCGACACAGTTACCCGAGATAAAGCCAACACAGGTTAGTGGGGCTAGGAAGCTTAGGTGGGGCGTTGCATATGTTTACTCAAGTTATAATAATACAATAATAATTATTACTGATTTAACTGGTGCCGAGACCGTGGCAAGGGTTAGCGGTGGACAAGTGGTTAAGGCCGATAGGGATAAGCCCAGCCCATACGCTGCAATGATGGCTGCGTACAAGGCCGCCCAAATAGCCATGAGTAGAGGCATTAATGCAGTACACATAAAGGTTAAGGCGCCTGGTGGTTACGGCCCGAAGACGCCAGGACCTGGCGCGGCAGCTGCAATTAGGGCCTTGGCTAGGGCTGGCTTGATTATTGGCCGTATTGAGGATGTGACACCAATACCAACAGACACCATTAGACCACCTGGAGGTAGGCGTGGTAGGAGAGTGTAAGTTAACTGTATTATTTCAATCCTATTAATTAACACTGAATTTATGGAGGTGTTTTTATGAATTGTGACGGTTCAATTACGGTATTTATAGACGGTAAGGAGTTAATGAGTTCTGCCGAGCAGATATTGAGGGATTTCTTTGGTTCGGCCTATAGGTATGCTAGGGCGGTTGTTGATTATGGCGTTGGTTTTGTGGCGTTGGCCGTCGTTAATGGTTCGAGCGTTGGTGCCGCTGTTTATTATAGTATTAATGTTGGTCTCATTAGATTGTGCGTTATTTATTACATAGCCGTTATTGAGGAGTGTAGGGGCTTGGGTATCGGTAAGGTCTTGATGAGCACCATTGAGGAGATTTGTGCTGATTCTGATGTTTACATTGCAACCACTTGGTTTGGTAATGAACCTGCCGATAGGCTTTATAGGTCGTTGGGTTACGTCAGTTATACCTGGGATGAACTCAGGAGATTCATTGGTAAGAAAGCTGTTGATAGGTTGCTTAAGGTTACCTGTGGTTATGATGATGACATAGCCTACGTGAAACCTGTCGCTGATGGCAATGATGTATTGAGTCTTCTTAGGCGTGTTGTTGAGGGTGGGAGTGATGACGTTGATAGGCTTTGGCGTGAGACCTGCCTAGGTGTGTGGCTTAGGCTTAGGACTGGTCTTCAGTGAGCTCCTTATTTAATGGCTGCTTAGTTTTTTAAGTAATAACCATTTATTCTTAATTGAGAAATATGCCAAAGGGGAGGAAGAAAGTGCAGGAGCAGGAAGTTGAGGAAGAGAAGGAGGAGGAACCTGTCGAGGAGGTTGAGGACACAGAAGAGGAAAGCGGTGAGGGAGGTACTGTTGTGACTGCGACAGTTAGTGGTGGTTATCCAGTTGTTGATGTTGAGGAAATTGAGGGTGTTGGTAGAGTCACTGCCCAAAAGCTTAGGGAGGCTGGCTATAACACGGCTAGGGACGTGGCCTTCGCAAGCGTTAAAGAACTCGCTGATATACTTGGTAGTGAGGATAGGGCTAAACAAATCATTGCTGCTGCCCAGAAACTCATTGGTTTAACGCCATTCATAACTGCCTACGAACTTTACGAAAAGAGGAGGGGCATCAGGAGGATTAGTACTGGCGTTAAGGCACTTGATGAATTACTTGGTGGTGGTATTGAGACTAAGGCAATTACGGAGTTAGTTGGTGAGTTCGGTAGTGGTAAGACGCAGCTTTGTCATCAGTTGAGCATCATTGTTCAATTACCCGAGGACAGGGGAGGCTTAAAGGCTAAGGCACTATATGTTGATACTGAGAATACGTTTAGACCCGAGAGGATCATGCAGATAGCCAAGTACAGAGGTTTGGACCCACAGGAGGCTCTTAGGAATATACTCTATGCCAGGGCTTATAACAGTGATCATCAAATGATGATTATTGAGGAGAGTAAGAAGATTATCGAGAAGGAGAACATAGGCTTGATAGTCATTGACTCATTAGTTGCCCACTTCAGGAGTGAGTACCCTGGTAGGGAGAACCTGGCCGAGAGACAGCAGAAGCTTAATCACCACATTGCACAGTTGCTTAGGATTGCCGATATATACAACGTGGCCGTAGTCGTTACTAATCAAGTGGTTGCACAACCAGACGTATTCTTTGGGAATCCGCTAAAGCCTGCTGGCGGTAATGTGATTGCCCATGGAGCTACGTACAGGGTTTGGTTGAGGAAGGGTAAGGAGAATGTTAGGATTGCCAAGATATTTGACTCGCCATATCACCCTGAGAGGGAAGTTACGTTTAGGATTACTGAGGAAGGCGTCGTTGATTAAAACTAATTGCCATAAGCACCGACTTAAGTGCTTACGTAATTATTCCATAATTAAAACTATTTAATTTAGCAGTTATGAGTATCTTAATGGGATTTGTGAAGGTTAGGGCTAGTATATTCAACCCAGCAGCGCCGGAGAAGACCGTGGAAGTTGATGGTATTGTAGATACTGAGGCTATCTTTACGGTGATCCGTAAAGACATACTTGAGTCACTTGGTATAAAGCCCATTGATAGGATGAGGTTTAAGGCATTTGGTGGCTATGTTGAGC
>ERZ1669251.171-NODE-171-length-22098-cov-8.843987_pt1 | contig 22098 bp, 22 predicted proteins | sample MGYA00579294_ERZ1669251 | MGnify/ENA primary metagenome ERZ1669251 (study PRJEB41166, sample SAMN08046056) | hot springs metagenome | biome: hot spring; feature: acid hot spring; material: thermophilic sediment; isolation source: thermophilic sediment from acid...
CTGCCGATATACTGCTCTAAGGCTGAGCAAGAGGCTATATTGTTTGCTGTTGCGGTACCTTGCATCCAATCGTTTGAACTTGCACATTGAACAAGGGGATAAGAGTTGTAGAAATCTTTTGCATAGTTCTTAAGACCTGTGGCAAATAGCTTAAACCTATTTGCTATTTGGGTTTCGTTGCCATTTGCCTTTAGCGTCCTATAGCCTATAAAGGCAGCCCCTAAGAAAATTACAAAGGCCGTTAAAACGAGCAAAAACTCGATGATTGAGAAACCACCCTGCTGGTTTCTTTTGGACTTTTCCATAAAGCACCTCCTAGAATAATATTATTATAAGCTTTTATAAGTTTTGTCAATGATTCTCTAATAAGATTTTCATTTTATAAGCCACATCTCTTATTTCCCATTGGGCTCCTTTTTCGATACGCTTGCTTATAAAGTCTACAAGATGAGGTATTGGTGCAGATAAGACTATATTTGTCTTTTGACCGTGAGGTAGTATAAACCTAGCATCTTCTGCTGGTATTCCCATATTGACAAGGTCTATATATGCATCTTCAGATTGTTTTGTAGCTCTTAAAAAAACAGCTAAAGCCTCTTGGTTGTTTTTTATGGTGGGGGGTATTATCATCATATCAGGTCTTGGTAAATCTTTTTTCTTGGGAAACTGCAAGACGTATCTTTGAGAGCGCTGGGAAAAATTTAAAAAAGTGTGTCTTACAAGCTGATGTGTCATAACCCTTGATATATTTTCTAGATAAAAGACTGCATAGCCATAATAGTTTCTAGATATATAGACCAACGTCACGTTGTCGTTTTTATCAACGAAAGTAGGCGTTTTAGCGTCTTGATTTAAATCTATAATCTCTTCTATAACTTTTTCTCTTTCTTTTTCATCTAAATCTTCTAAATAATGCCTTAGACTAAAACCTATAACGTCTGGTGTCTCCTCGTTCCAGTAAGTTTTAAAATACTTTGCTGCCAAGTATACAGCTTTTTCTTTGTCTAGTTTTTTATATGTAAAAGCATGAGAAAACACAGAAAAATGCTTGTAAGAACAAAGCCTTAAAAGAAAATCCTTTGTCTCTTGTTTTTGTGTTATTTTAGACTCTTGCAGGAGATCTTCTAAGCTTTTTTTCGTATAACAAACTCTAGCACCAAGAGCACACAACCATGATATATCAGCAAAATCATCTGGCGATGCTATATCTTTAATCCTCATTAAATCTATTATAAGCTAACTAATATTTAAACTAGTGAAAAAATTTTATATTTTTGATATAATATTAAAATATGAAATTAGCTGGTAAAACTGCTTTGATAACAGGCTCTAACAGAGGCATTGGAAAAGCTATTGCTCAAAAGCTTGCAGAAAATGGAGCAGATGTTATAATAACAGCCCCTGTTAAAACCGATGCAGAAGAAACAGCAGAGGAAATAAAAAGCAAATACAACGTTAAAACTTACGCTTTTGAGTTAAATTTATTAGATATACAATCTATAGAAAATACTGTAAAGACAATAGAAGAAACTACTACGGTGGATATTTTAGTAAACAATGCAGGTATTACAAAAGATAGTCTTTTTATAAGAATGAAAAAAGAAGATTGGGAAGATGTCATAAAAGTAAATTTCACATCAATATTTTACATAACTCAGCCTATTGTAAAGCAAATGATCAAAAAGCGTTGGGGTCGCGTGATAAATATATCGTCAGTCGTTGGTATAATGGGTAATGCAGGACAAACAAACTACTCTGCCACAAAAGCAGCTCTTATAGGATTTACAAAATCCTTAGCAAAAGAGGTAGGCTCTAGAGGTATTACGGTAAATGCAGTAGCTCCTGGCTTTATAGACACTCCTATGACTCAAAGTTTACCGGATGATGTAAAAGAAGCTTATAAAAAGCAGATTCCTTTGGGAAGGTTTGGCTTACCAGAAGATGTTGCAAATGCTGTGTTGTTCTTGGCTTCTGAAGAAGCATCTTATATAACAGGTGAAGTAATAAACGTAAATGGCGGTATGTTGTAAAATTTAAATATCTTTATCTAAAGGAGGCATTTATGGACAGAGAACAAAGAATCAAAGAGATAATAGCAGATCAGCTTGGAGTAGAAGTTGATAAGCTTACTCCAGATGCAAAGTTTGTAGAAGATTTGGGCGCCGATTCCCTTGACGTTGTAGAGCTTATTATGAGCTTTGAAGAAGAGTTTAATATAGAAATACCCGATGAGGATGCTGAGAAGATAAAAACTGTAGGCGATGTTATAAACTATTTAAACGAAAAGTTAAAATGAGAAGAGTAGTTATTACAGGCATAGGCGTTGTATCACCTATAGGCAACAACGTAAAGGATTTTTGGGAAAATCTAGTATCTGGGAAAAGCGGCATAGGTACTATATCTTCTTTTGACCCAGACAAATATGGTCTAACAGTTAAAATCGCAGCTGAAGTCAAAAACTTCAACGCAGAAGATTATTTTGATAAAAAAGATGCTCAAAAGCTATCAGACTTTATAAAGTTTGCCTATGCGGCAGCTATGGAAGCCATAAAAGATGCAAACCTAGAAAATTCAAATATAGATAAAGATAGAGTTGGGGTAATAGTTGGAACTGGCATAGGTGGGCTAAAAGATATAGAAGAGCAAAATGAAACTATAAATGAAAAGGGTGCAAGAAGGGTTTCCCCCTTCTTTATACCTTATGGTATCGCCAACATGGCCTCTGGCTTTATAGCTATAAAATACGGGTTTAGAGGGCCAAACTACTGCGTTGTATCCGCCTGCGCCACAGGAAACCACTCCATAGGTGATGCATTTAGAATCATACAAAGAGGCGATGCAGACATCATGGTAGCTGGCGGCACAGAAAGCGCTATTACTCCTTTAGGTATAGCTGGTTTTGCATCTATGAAAGCGCTATCCACGAGAAACGATGAACCTCAAAAAGCATCAAGACCTTTTGATAGTCAAAGAGATGGTTTTGTGATGGGAGAAGGAGCTGGAATATTGATATTAGAAGAGTATGAGCACGCTGTAAAAAGAGGAGCAAAAATATATGCTGAATTAAAAGGATACGCTGCTACAGATGATGCTTTTCACGTAACTGCACCTTGTACAGATGGCGAAGGAGCTGCCATGTGTATGAGACTAGCTCTAAAAGACGCTTCTTTAAGTCCAGAAGACATAGATTACATAAACGCTCACGGGACATCTACACCTTTAAACGATAAAATAGAAACGTTAGCTATAAAAAAAGTATTTAAAGACCATGCTTACAAGTTGAAGATAAGCTCCAACAAATCTATGATAGGACATCTTCTTGGAGCAGCTTCTGCGGTAGAAGCTGTAGCATCTGTCAAAACTATAGAAACAGGCATAATACCACCTACTATAAATCTTGAAAGCCCAGATCCAGAATGCGATTTGGATTATGTCCCTAACAAAGCTATAACACAAAACGTAAAATATGTCTTGTCGAATTCTTTTGGTTTTGGAGGCACAAATTCTTGTATAATTCTTGGCAAGATTGATTAAATTCTTATTAAATGGAGAGCTTTGAGCTTTTAGAGGAAAAAATTGGCTATAAGTTTAAAAATCCAAGCATAGTTAAAAAAGCTTTTACACATATATCCTTTTCTAAAAGCTCAGAAAACTATGAAGTTTTGGAATTTTTGGGAGATGCTCTTGTTAATTTTATTACCGTAAATATACTCGTGGAAGCTTTCCCAAATAAAAAAGAAGGCGAACTCTCTCAGTTAAAATCTTTTTTGATAAGCGAAGAGTTTTTATCTAGTCTAGCTAAATCCTTCAATTTTGATAAATATATACTGATAAGCAAGGGAGAAGAGATTAAAGGCTCCAACAAAAATCCTTCTATCCTTTGCGATGTATTTGAAGCTTTTTGGGCAGCTATATACATAGACAGTGGATACGATTGTAAGTTGGTAAAAGAATTATTTGAAAAACATTTTAAAAGCAAAATACTTGAGCTGGTTAACTCAAATAGCTTGAAACAAGATTATAAAACAACCCTTCAAGAGATCACTCAAAAAAAGTGGAAAGAAAGACCTGTATACAACGTAATTAGCGTAGAGGGTCCAGAACACAAAAAAACTTTTACTGTAGAGTGTAAATTTAAAGATTTCAAAACCATAGGCAAAGGTAATAGCAAAAAATATGCAGAGCAAGAAGCGGCAAAAAATATGCTAACAATAATTCAAAACCATGATAAAAACACAGCTTAAAGATATTTTAAAACAAATACCTGTAGAAACCTGGAATAAGATAATAACCAAAGAACCTGAGTACGAACACTTCAAAGATTTAAGAAGATTATATCATTTTGGAGCTTTTGAAACAATAATGCTTGTAAGTGGTTTAAACGCTTATCAACTTAAAGGCAAAGCTCAAGAAAAATATTTTCCAATACTAAAAAATGTTTTAGAAGCAAACAAGTATAAAAAAGATTTTGAAGCTCTTAGGAAAACTTTTTTGAGTTTTTACCAAAAAGAAAGATCTTATAGAGGAAAACTTCAAAGAGTAAACAAATTTTTTGATTCAGATTTTGCAAAAGCACTTTGGAAACAAGATAACGCCACTTATTTTAAAGAACACTTTAAAAGTATATGGGAAGAGTTAGCTCTTGTGATTGGAGCCAAAAAAGAGCAAAAGACAATAGCTTTTGCTATGAAGTGCCTGGGTATAGGCCTTATAATGGAAGGGTGTACAGATTTTGATTTTTCCAGAATACCAATACCTGTAGATTCAAGGGTAAAATACTTTGTAAAAAGACTTGGTTTAGAGTTAGAAGATGATGAGATAAAGGATTTTTTTGAAGATATTCTTAAAAGCTTAAAATATATAAACATGATTCACTTGGACTCTTTAATATGGCAAATAGGAAAATTGTCAAAAGATGAAATTTACCAATATTTTAAAGAACTTCACCAAGAAGACATAGCTCACAAATTAAATAATATTCTCAATGCTTAAACACATACACATTTCATAATAAAAGGTTATAATATATATGGAGGTGAAATATGGAAGAAAAAGTAGATGTTAAAAAAACTATTGAAAGCTTGGAAGAGGAAATAGCAAAGATAAAAAAGGAATTAGGCCTTGACAAAGAAGGCAAAAGCATAGTGGAAATACCCATTGAGAAAGGTAAAGAGATCACCACAAAGCTTATGAATATAGCCCAAAGCGTGATAAAAGTAGCCTCAGCGGCAGCCAACGGTGCTATAGAAGGAGCTAAAAAAGCTTTAGAAGAAGGGGAGAAAGGAGAAAAACCAGAGGAAAAGAAAGAGTAAATGCCTCTTAGTTGTGGTATAGTTGGTTTACCAAACGTAGGAAAGTCTACGTTATTTAATGCACTTATAAAAGCAGCAAAAGCCCAAGCTGCCAATTATCCTTTTTGTACAATAGAACCAAACGTAGGCACCGTAGAGGTTCCAGATGATAGATTGTATGAAATAGCTAAGTTGGAAAATTCTGCTAAAGTAGTGCCTACCTTTATAGAGTTTGTAGATATAGCAGGCTTAGTAAGAGGGGCTAGTAAGGGCGAAGGTCTTGGTAATCAATTTTTATCACATATAAGAAACGTAGACGCCATAGTGCAAGTGGTGAGATGTTTTGAAGATGAAAACATCACGCATGTAGAAGGCTCGGTAAATCCAGTAAGAGATATAGAGATAATAGATTTGGAGCTTATCGCAAAAGACTTGGAATCCGTGCAAAAAGCTATTCAAAAAGTAGAGAAAGTAGCAAAAGGCGGAAACGCTGAAGCAAAGCAAGAGTTAGAGTACTTAAAGAAATTTGAAGATATATTAAACTCAATGATACCCTTAAGAAGGGCTGATCTTACAGAAGAAGAGAAGGAGTACGCCAAGAATAGGCTATTTCTTCTTAGTATTAAACCTACTATGTTTGTAGCAAACTTATCTGAAGAAGAAATACAAGAACCCATTTCTAACAAACATTACAAAAGTCTGTTGGAATATGCGGAAAAGGAAAATGCTCCGGTAATACCAGTTTGCGCAAAGTTAGAATCGGAAATGATAGATATGTCAAAAGAAGAGGTCCAAGAGATGTTAAATCTATATGGACTTAAAGAAACAGGACTTTCTTCTGTGATAAAAAGCGGATATAAACTCTTGGGACTTATTACATTTTTTACCGCTGGTCCAAAAGAATCAAGGGCTTGGACTATATCCCAAAACACCAAAGCCCAAAAGGCCGCTGGCAAGATACATTCTGACATAGAGAGAGGTTTTATAGCGGCAGAAGTGATAAATTACGAAGATTACATAAAAATTAAATCTATGGCAAAAGCTAAAGAACAAGGTCTTATAAGGTTAGAAGGAAAGGACTATATAGTAAAAGACGGTGATATAATATATTTTAGATTCAACGTATAGAAGAGAGGTATAGCATGATTTTAGAGTTCGAAGGACAAAATTACGACATACAAGAAGGTATCACTGGTATAGAGCTTTTAAAAGCTATAAACAAAACCTCAAACGATATAATAGGTATATCTATAGACGGTATAATATACGACCTTCAAACACCAATTTACCACGGAGGAAAACTAAAGTTAATTACTAAACAAGACAAAGAAAGCCTCGATATATTAAGACATTCGTTAGCTCATATAATGGCGCAAGCTCTAAAAGAGATATATGGTGATGAAAAAGTGCATCTTGGTATAGGACCTACCACTGAAGATGGATTTTTTTACGACGTAGAAGTAGAAGGGCATCATATAAGTGAAGACGATTTAAAAACTATAGAAGATAAAATGAGAGAAATAATAAAAAGAAGCTTAGATATTAAAAGAAAAGAACTCTCAAGGGAAGAAGCTTTAAAGTTTTTTGAAAACAAAAAGGAGGTATATAAGTTAGACATTATCAATTCTTTGCCTAGCGATGCAAAAATAAGCGTATATGAACAAGGGGACTTTGTAGATTTATGTAGAGGACCTCATATTCCCAACACGGCTTTGGCAGGAGCTTTTAAGCTTAGTTCAGTAGCTGGAGCTTATTGGAGAGGAGATGCATCAAAGCCGATGCTCCAAAGAATATACGGCATAGCCTTTTGGACAGAAAAAGAGTTAGAAGAAAGACTAAAGCTTTACGAAGAAGCCAAAAAAAGAGACCACAGAAGACTTGGGAAAGAGCTTGAACTTTTCACAATAGATGAACAAGTAGGACCAGGACTTATTATATGGCTTCCAAAAGGAGCAACGCTAAGACAAATAATGGAAGATTATTTGAGAAAAAAGCACAAAGATTTAAACTATCAGTTTGTATACACACCTCACGTAGGAAAATCAACACTGTGGGAAACAAGTGGACATCTTAGCTATTACAAAGAAAATATGTTTCCAGAAATGAAAATTGAAGAAGAATCTTATTATGTGAAACCCATGAACTGTCCGTTTCATATGGCTATTTACAAATCTAAAATAAGAAGCTACAAAGAGCTCCCTATCAAGATAGCAGAACTTGGCACCGTTTATAGATACGAGATGTCTGGAGTTTTACATGGATTAATGAGGGTAAGGGGCTTTACTCAAGATGATGCTCATATTTTTTGCAAAGAAGAAGATGTAAAAGATGTTATAAAAGAAACTCTGGAGCTTGCTTTTGATGTACTGAAAGATTTTGGTTTTAACGATTATCAAATATTCATATCCACAAAACCAAAAGATGCCATAGGTACAGAAGAAAACTGGCAAATATCCGAAGGAGCGTTAAAAGAATCGCTTGAAACCCTTGGCAAAACATATGAAATAGACGAAGGTGGCGGTGCTTTTTACGGACCAAAGATAGATATAAAGATAAAAGACGCCATAGGTAGATTTTGGCAATGCTCTACAATACAGTTTGATTTTAACCTTCCGGAGCGCTTTGACCTTACATACATAGGTGAAGACAACAAAAAACATAGACCATATATAATCCATAGGGCTTTGCTTGGTTCTATTGAGAGGTTTACAGGCGTTTTAATAGAGCATTACGCTGGTAATTTCCCAATATGGTTATCTCCTATACAAGTAGCAATCATACCAATAGCCGATAGACATTTAGAGTATGCAAAAGAAGTGTTTGAGCTTTTAAAAGCTAAAAATATAAGAGCTTATATAGACGATAGAGCAGAGAGAATGAACGCCAAGATAAGAGACAACGAGCTAAAAAAAATACCCATAATTCTTGTGTTGGGAGATAAGGAAGCTAGCAACAAAACCGTATCCATAAGAAGCAAATACGAAAATTTACAAGGCGCTGTAAGTATTGATGATTTTATAGAAAAAATCTATGAAACCATTCAAAACAAGGCATGATACTCTTTGTTAGTGCCACAGATACAGGTGTTGGTAAAACTTACATAAGCGCATTGCTAGTAGAATATCTAAAAAGTATAAACTTAAATGTAAACTATATAAAGCCTATAGAAACTGGAGTAGAAGATAAACCAGAGGATGCTTATAAAATAAGCCAAATATTAGGTAAACCTTGGCAAGAAACAGTTATATATACTTTTAAAAAACCTATGTCTCCATACGCGTGCTTATTAGATGAAAATAAAGATATAGATATTGATAAAATCCTAAATACGATAAAAAACTTAGAGCAAAAATCAGATATTCTAATAGTGGAAGGGGCTGGTGGAATATCCGTACCTATAAAAGTAAAACCTCTTATAGACTATGCTTTTTTAATAAAAGCTTTAAACGCAAAGCCCCTTATAGTGGCAAGAGCCTCTCTTGGAACGCTTAACCATAGCTTTCTAACTTATTTTTACCTCAAAAGCAAAGCTATAAAACCTGTTGGGTTTGTCTTAAATGGATTTGACTACGAAGAACCTTCTCAATATTCAAATGCCGATATATTAAAAGATATGATAGAAGAGAATGTAAATATATGGAGGCTTGATAAAAATCCAGATGAAAATCATCGTCTTAGCTTGGCGGAAGATATCTGGAAAAGTATTGCTAATTTTTAATTTTATTTTAAATTTATATTTATCACCTTATTTTGGAGGTAAGTGAACTTGCAAACTGCTAAGAATATTCTCATTTGGTTTTTAATTATTGGTTTTATGATAGTGGCTTTCAATTTGTTTGAGGAAAAGGGCTCGTCCTCACCAAGTTCTACACCTATGTCTTTAACAACATTGGTAAACATGGTAAAGCAAAACAAAATAGGTGAGGCGGATGTTAAAGGCGATAAAATTATAGCGTACACTAAAGATGGCCAAAAGGTAGAAACTTATATACCAAAGGGCTATACAGGAATAATAGATGAAATGATAAAAGATGGTGTAAAAGTAAACGCATCACCTGATGGCTCCAGCGATATATCTTCTAACGGAAATTGGCTAGTTTCCATGTTAATATCTTGGTTCCCAGTGCTTTTATTTGCTGGTATTTGGATTTTAATGATGAGACAAATGGGAAACGGTGGACCCACGAGAGCTTTTTCTTTCGGAAAATCTAAAGCCAAGGTTTATATAGAAGAAAAACCTAACGTAAAACTAGACAACGTAGCTGGTATGGATGAGGTAAAAGAAGAAGTAGCAGAAGTTATAGAGTATCTAAAAGATCCTGCTAGGTTTAGAAAATTGGGCGGAAGACCACCAAAAGGTATATTGTTTTACGGAGAACCAGGGGTAGGTAAAACGCTATTGGCAAAAGCATTGGCTGGTGAAGCTCATGTACCTTTTATATCAGTATCAGGCTCAGATTTTGTGGAAATGTTTGTGGGAGTTGGTGCTGCAAGAATGAGAGATACTTTTGAAACAGCCCGCAAAAATGCACCCTGCATAGTATTTATAGATGAAATAGATGCTGTAGGAAGGACAAGAGGAGCTATAAACTTGGGCGGCAACGACGAAAGAGAACAAACCTTAAATCAGCTTTTAGTAGAAATGGATGGTTTTGACACATCTGAAGGTATACTTATAATAGCAGCCACCAATAGACCAGATATCCTTGACCCTGCTTTGTTAAGACCCGGCAGATTTGATAGACAAATATTCATACCAAAACCAGATGTGAAAGGAAGATACGAAATCTTAAAAGTACATGCCAAAAATAAGCCTTTAGCTAAAGATGTTGATTTAGAGCTTGTAGCAAGGGCTACGCCAGGATTTACCGGAGCAGATTTGGAGAACATACTAAATGAAGCAGCTCTTCTTGCGGCTAGAAAGAGGAAAGACCTTATAACCATGGAAGACTTAGAAGAAGCTATAGATAGAGTCATGATGGGCTTAGAAAGAAGAGGTATGGCAATATCTCCTAAAGAAAAAGAAAAGATAGCTGTTCATGAAGCAGGTCATGCTATTATAGGCTTAATGATGCCCAACGCAGATCCACTACACAAAGTGTCTATAATTCCAAGAGGTATGGCTTTAGGCGTAACTACGCAGCTTCCGATAGATGATAAACACATATACGACAAAGCCGATTTATTGTCTAGAATACATATACTCATGGGTGGAAGATGTGCAGAAGAAGTTTTCTATGGTAAAGACGGTATAACCACCGGTGCTGAAAACGACCTTCAAAGAGCCACAGATTTGGCATATAGGATAGTAGCTACATGGGGTATGAGCGACAACATTGGCCCTATATCTGTAAGACGCAATGTAAATCCATTTTTAGGCGGCTCCACTGTAATGGAAGGAAGCCCAGAGCTTCTTAAAGAGATAGATAAAGAAGTGCAAAAACTTTTAAGCTCTGCCTATGAAGAAACTAAGCGTATAATATCTGAAAACAAAGAAGCGTTGAGCAGCGTGGTAAAAAGACTTATAGAAAAAGAGACTATAGATTGTAAAGAATTTGTTGAGATCTTAAGTTTACACGGCGTGGAAGTGAAAAACTCTTGCAAGCAAGAAGAATCCTTAGAGAAAAAAGATGCCATAGAACCTGAAATTGATAAGGATGTAGTCAACATATGATGAACAAAGGCTTGACATTAAAGCACTTATGCGTTAAAATAGAATCCTAATTTTTAAGAGGTGTTATATGGGTCATACAATTACTGAAAAAATAATAGCCGATCATGCTGGGAAAAAAGAAGTTTTCCCGGGTGAACTTGTCACTGCCAAAATAGATTTGGCAATGGCAAACGATGTTACTGCCCCCTTATCCATAAAAACTCTAGAGAAATACGGCATAGAAAAGGTGTTTGATAAAGACAAAATAGCGTTGGTGCTATCTCATTTTGTACCAGCAAAAGATATAAAGTCTGCGGAGCAGGCAAAAATAGTCAGGGATTTTGCCAAAAAGCATAATATAAAATGGTTTTTCGGAGAAGGCGAAGGCATAGAGCATACCCTTCTACCAGAAAACGGTATAGTAGTTCCAGGAGATTTGGTAGTTGGAGCAGATTCTCACACTTGTACTTACGGTGGCATAGGTGCGTTTTCTACAGGAGTAGGAAGTACCGACTTAGCTTACGCTATGGCTACAGGAGAAATATGGCTAAAAGTGCCAGAGTCGATGAAATTTATATTTTATGGAAAGCTCAACAAATGGGTAAGTGGTAAGGATTTGATATTATACACTATAGGTCACATAGGTGTCGATGGAGCACTTTATAGAGCAATGGAGTTTGACGGAGAAGCTATAAGAGATTTAGATATATCTCAAAGACTCACTATAGCCAATATGGCCATAGAAGCGGGTGGAAAAAGCGGTATAATATCTCCAGATGAAAAAACTATAGCATATGTAGAAAAAAGAGCAAAAAAACCTTACAAAATATATCAAAGCGATAAAGATGCTAATTATATAGAAACCTACGAGTGGGACGCTTCTTCTATAGAGCCCATGGTAGCTTGGCCTTATCTACCTTCAAATGTTCATCCTGTATCGGAATCTACTCATATAACCATAGATCAAGCTTTTATAGGCTCTTGCACAAACGGTCGTATTGAGGATTTAAGAATAGCCGCGAATATATTAAAGGGTAAGAAGGTTCATCCTTATGTAAGATGCATTGTTATACCGGCTTCAAAAAACGTATATCTTCAAGCTTTACATGAAGGCCTTATAGACATATTTATTGAAGCAGGTTGTGTAGTTAGCACATCAACCTGTGGTCCTTGTTTAGGCGGACACATGGGAATACTTGCTAAAGGCGAAAGATGTATTTCTACTTCCAACAGGAATTTCCCTGGTCGTATGGGTCATCCTCAAAGCGAAGCTTACTTAGCCAGCCCAGCGGTAGTTGCCGCAAGCGCTGTTATGGGTAGGATAGCTCACCCTGAAGAAGTAGCATCAGAAGTTTTAGTATAAAGGAGGAAAAAATGGAGTTTCTAAAAAGCCTAAAATTGAATCAAGCTTTGAGATTGTTGTCTGGTAGCGTACTTTTGTTTATATTTTTGTTTGGTATAATGGGGTCAAATGTAGGTTTTATTTGGAAGCTACTTATACTTTTCATGGCTATAAACCAAATACAGTCAGCTTTTACAAATTGGTGTCCGGCTATAACTATGCTTAAAAATTTAGGGATAGAAGAGGATTGCTAGGCATAGATATAGTTAAAAACGTAAGGATAGCTAAAGCTATAGAAAAGTTTGGTTATCATTTTTTAAGAAGGATTTACACGGATTATGAAATAAGCTTATGTAAAATGAATATAGAATGTTTTGCAGGGAGGTTTGCTGCAAAAGAAGCTTCTATAAAGGCTTTTTCTATGCTTTTAAATAAAAAGTTTAGTTTTAGAGACTTTGAGATTATAAAATCTAAGAGCGGAGTACCAGAGTTAAAATTAAACAACACTTACATAAATGATTTGTTAAAAGCTAAAAAGCTTAAACCTTTTATATCAATATCTCATGAAAAAGAGTTTTCTATAGCAATCTGTCATATCACTAAAGAGGAGATTATATGATAAAGGATTACAACAAGTATCTTGAATACAAAAACGGTAAGCTTTTTCTAGAAGATGTTAGCTTAGAAGAACTCGCAAAAGAGTTTGGCACACCACTTTACGTTTATTCGGCTTCTCATATAAGAGATAAGGCAAAGGCCTATAAAGAAGCCTTTAAAGATGCTGATTTTCACTATGCTTTAAAAGCAAATGGAAATCTAAGTATAATAAAACTTTTAAAAGAAGAAGGCTTCGGAGCGGATATAGTATCAGGTGGCGAATTAAGGAAAGCTATAAAAGCTGGTATAGACCCTTCAAAAATAGTATATGCAGGGGTGGGCAAAACTGTAGAAGAATTAAAAATGGCCATCGAAGCTGGTATTAAAATGTTTAACGTGGAATCCTCTATGGAGCTTGATATATTAAACGACATGGCTAAAAACTTAGGTAAAAAAGTAAATATAGCCATTAGAGTAAATCCAGATGTAGACCCTAAAACCCATCCATACATATCTACTGGTATGAAAAAAAGCAAATTTGGTGTTGATATAAAAACAGCTTACAAAGAATATCAGTATGCCAAAAGCTTAGAATACTTAAACATAGTAGGTATACATTGCCATATTGGTTCTCAGCTACTAGATGTATCACCTTATATAGAAGCGTCAGAAAAAGTCAGAGAGTTGTACGATAAGCTTATAAAAGATGACTTTGAGATAAAATATATAGATATAGGTGGTGGTCTTGGCATAAAATATAAACCAGAAGAGCAAGAGCCACACCCAAGTGACTTAAAAGAAGCGGTATATCCAGCTTTTAAAGATATAAAAGCTAAACTTTGCTTAGAACCTGGTAGGTCTATGATAGGAAATGCGGGAATATTAATAACCCAAGTACAATTTCTCAAAGACAAGGGACATAAGCACTTTGTGATAGTGGATGCCGGAATGAACGACCTAATTAGACCATCAATATATGGAGCTTATCACCACATAATACCTACTAATAAAAAGCATGAAGAATCTTACATAAAGACTGATATAGTAGGCCCAATATGTGAAACAGGAGATTTCTTAGCTCAAGATAGAGAGATTCCCGTAGTGGAGCGAGGAGATTATCTTGCAGTACTTAGTGCTGGGGCCTATGGTTTTTCAATGTCTAGCAATTATAACATAAGACCGAGGGCTGCAGAGGTGTTGGTAGAAAAAGGAAAATATAAGCTTATAAGAAGTAGAGAAACCTATGATTATATAGATTACGACGAGGCTATTTTATAGTGGTATAATAAATAAATGGGTGAAAACATGGAATTTAGAGATAATCTAAGGATATTAGCAGAAGCAATAGAAAGGGAGTCGGTGTTGATTCATAGATCAGCTTTGATAGATGGTTATAAGGAACTTTTCAAGCTAAATGCTATAGGGGTGGGTAAATTTGTAAAAAAAGCAGCAGAGCTTGGAGGAAAAAAGGGTGCTATAACATTGAAAGAGAGGTATGAAGTTGCTACTGATAAACTCTCAGAGGCTTTAGATTTATTAACTATAATAGCTGAGTCTTCTAGATTGATAACTTTTATGGAAACATCTTTAGACAAAATGGAGATATATATAGAGGGTTCTATATTAGTTGAGGCGATACCGGAAAGCAAAAAGCCTGTTTGTGAACCAATGGCAGGTTTTTTTAGCGGATTTTTAACAGAGCTTTTACAAACAAAGTATAACGTAACAGAAATTTCTTGCCAAGCCCAAGGCCATGAAAAATGTATTTTTAGAATAAAAAAGGAGGCCCCTAAATGAAATACGACATAAAAGATATAAACTTATCAAAACAAGGAAAAGACAGGATAGAATGGGCTGGTCTTGATATGCCAGTTTTAAAATCCATAAGAGAAGACTTCTCAAAAAGAAAGCCTTTTCAAGGTATAACCATAGGGGCTTGTCTTCATGTAACCACCGAAACTGCAAATCTCATGATCACCTTAAAAGAAGGTGGTGCAAACATACTTTTATCAGCTTCAAATCCATTGTCCACTCAGGACGATGTAGCAGCATCGCTGGTAAAAGATTACGATATACCAGTATTTGCTATAAAAGGTGAGGATAACAATACGTTTTACAAACACCTAAGAGCCATACTAGACAACAATCCTAACATATTAATAGATGACGGAGCAGACCTTATCTCAACAGCCCACAAAGAATATAGCAATCTCACGGACAAGATCCTTGGGGCAATGGAAGAGACTACAACAGGTGTGGTAAGGCTTAAAGCAATGGCAAAGGATAAAGCACTAAAATTTCCAGTGATAGCTGTAAACGACGCCCTAACAAAACATATGTTTGACAATAGGTACGGCACAGGACAATCAACATTGGATGGAATCCTAAGAGCTACAAATAGATTAATAGCTGGTTCTACCTTTGTAGTAGCTGGTTATGGATGGTGCGGTAAAGGTGTAGCCATGAGAGCAAGGGGTATGGGAGCAAACGTCATAGTAACAGAAGTAGACCCTATAAAAGCTTTAGAAGCAAGGATGGATGGTTTTCTAGTTATGCCCATGGAAAAGGCTGCGCCTTTGGGAGATATCTTTGTTACCGTTACAGGAAACACAAAGGTTATAAGAGAGGAGCACTTTGAGGTAATAAAAGATGGTGCTATAGTATCAAACTCAGGGCATTTTGATGTAGAGATAGATGTTAGATATTTAGAAAGTGTTGCTGTAGAAAAAAACGAAAAAAGACCTATGGTTAAAGAATATATAATAAAAACAAAATATGGTAAAAAGAGAATATACGTATTAGCAGAGGGAAGGTTGGTAAACTTAGCAGCTGCAGAAGGACATCCAGCATCTGTTATGGACATGTCTTTTGCTAATCAAGCTTTATCAGCAGAATATATACTAAATAACCACGATAAATTAGAAAAGGATGTATACAAAGTACCAGATGACATAGATCAAAAGGTGGCTAAGCTAAAATTAGACTCGATGGGTATAGAGATAGATACATTGACAGAAGAGCAAATAGCATACCTTTCTTCATGGGAACATGGTACCTAATAAGTGATTAAAACCCTTGAAACAAAAAAAGCTTACGTTATTATCTAATACATGGAGAAAAAACTTAAAAAGTTAAAAGACGCCTTAGGCAACAAAATCAACGATTCGATAGTTGAAAGAAAGTTATATTCTTACGATGCTACTGCAATACCCATAGAACATACTACGCCAATGGCAGTAGCCTTTCCAACATCCCAAGAAGACATAGAAACTATAGTAAAAATATGTTATGAAGAAGATATACCAATGGTACCAAGAGGAGCTGGTTCTGGTTTAACCGGTGGCGCTACCCCCATAGTAGAAGGCTCTTTAGTAATATCTCTTGAAAAGATGAATAAATTCCAAGTAGATGTTGATAATACTACGGCATATGTAGAACCAGGCGTTATAACATCAGAGTTTCAAGATTACGTAGAATCTCTAGGACTTTTTTATCCGCCAGATCCATCTAGCTTTAAATACTCTACAATAGGTGGTAATATAGCAGAAAACGCCGGTGGGCCAAGATGTCTTAAGTATGGTGTTACAAGGGAGTATATACTAGGTCTTGAAACTTATATAAAGGAGGGAAAGCTACTAAAAACCGGCAATCCCATCATAAAAGATGTAGCTGGATACGATCTCACGAGGCTAATAATAGGTTCAGAAGGTACACTTGGTATAGTATCAAAAGCTATAATAAAACTAATACCAAAGCCACCTTACAAATCTACTATAATGGGTATTTTTAACGATATACCAAGCATCGGAAAAGCTGTAACAAAAATTATGACTTCCGGAATACTACCATCAGCTTTAGAATTTATGGATAAAAACTCTATAATAGCTGTACAAAAATTTTATCCTGCAGGTATACCAGAAGATGCCGAAGGAGTCTTGCTAATAGAACTAGACGGACAAAAGGAGAGTGTAGAAAAAGAAAAAGCAGAAGTATCAAACATACTAATATCATTAGGAGCAAAAGTAATACCAGCCAAGGATACTCAGCATGAGCAAAAACTTTGGAGCGCAAGAAAAAACATAGGTCCGGCCCTTGCAAATATCAAATCTGGAAAGATAAATGAAGATATAGTGTTTCCAAGAATATATTTATCTGAAGCGCTACAAAAAATAAACGAAATAGCAAGAAAATACGATCTTACAATAGTAAATTTTGGCCATATAGGAGACGGAAATCTACATGTCAATATACTTTACGATAAGCTTGACAAAGAAGAATTAGAAAGAGCCGAAAAAGCTGTGGATGAGGTGTTTGAACTTGCCCTATCTTATCAAGGTTCTATCACAGGAGAACATGGCGTAGGACTAACTAAGAAAAAATTTTTAGAATGGCAATTAAAAGACGTTGGTATTGAGCTTTTAAAAGCGATAAAACAAAGCTTTGATCCAAAAAATCTTTTCAATCCAGGAAAGGTTATCTAGATGATATTCTGTGTAAAAGCGCCATAAAAGTATGACCCACCATGTAAACCCACATTGAGGTTCCAAAAAAGTCATGAATTTCCATAAATATATTCACTATAGGTTTTAAAGAAGGATCTTTTAAAGAAAATGGAAAAAGAAAATGCATAATAACTCCGGCTACAAGCACTATGCTGACATCTATTAAACCAAGTCCATGTACAAAACCTGGCAACCCTGGTCTTGGTCCTGTTTCAGCCAATTTGAAGTTTAATAAATTTCTAAAATCCTTTACAACTTCATTCCAATCTTTATATGGGAAGAAATGCTTTCTTATCGTTTCATTTGTAAGTACATAAACCCAAAGGGCTACTATAACCCCGGCTAGTATAGGCCCCATTGTTATGTGAATGTTGAAAAGTAAGTTAGGAAGGCCTTGTTTCTTAGAGCTCATAAAAAGCGATAAAAACAGCTGCAAAGCTATCAAAGGAGCAAAAACCCAATGTAAATATTTATAAGTATTTGACCAATCCCTGTGCATAGTAAAATTATACAGCTCTCTTGTGAAAAAAATATAAAATAATTAGGACTTTATCAACGAACCTATCTTAAATATAGGCATATAAAGAGCTATCAATATAACTCCTATTATACCACCTATTATCACAATCATGGTTGGTTCTATTAAAGAAATCATAGCATCTATAGCTTTGTCCACTTCTTCTTCATAAAATCTAACTATACTTTGAAGCAAATCATCAAGTCTACCTGTATCTTCACCTATTTTTACCATAGATATAAAAAGCTCATCAAATAATCCTGTATCTTTTAAGGCTATCCAAAGCGGTTTGCCTTCCCTTACAGCTTTTGAAGCTTTTTCTACACCTTCTTTTACTATCTGCATTGTGCTAGTTTGAGCTATAAGCTCTAAAGACCTATCTAAAGATACACCGCTAGAAAATAATGAAGACAGCGATGTGGCAAAAGAGTTCATCATTATCTTGTGGAAAACATCTCCAATAACTGGGATTTTAAGCAAAGTTGCTTCTACGCGTTTTCTAAATTCCATATTGCTTTGGTAAAGGCGCTTAAAAATAAAACTAAAAGCGACCAATACCACAATAAAGGTCAAAATATTTTCATGTAGGAAATTAGAAGCTTTTAACAACATAAGCGTAGGAAGCGGTAAAGATGCACCAAAACCTTTGTATATGCTAGCAAAAATTGGTACTAAAAAATATATTATGCCTGTAGTTATTATAGTTGCTATAATTAGTACAAAAGAAGGATAAAAAGAAGCGCTCTTTATCTTACCTTTTATCTTTGCAAACTTTTCGTAATAGTCAGATGCAAGAATCATAGACCTATCAAGTTGTCCTGTTTCTTCACCAGTAATCACTAAGCTTATAAGAAGAGGTGGAAAGACATTTTTCCTTTTTTGCATAGCTTGGCCGACAGTAAGCCCTTCGCTAACATCCTTCGAAACTTCTAAAAGTATATTTTTAAAGCTTTGGTTGTTTATTTGCTTGGCTGCCATTTCAAAAGCTTGAGGCACACTTATCCCCACTTGTATTAAAAATCCTATCTGCCTTAATACCAAAGATAAGTCACGCTCTTTTACCTTCTTGCCAAAGCCAAACGTTAAGCTTCTTTCTTTAGCAAGTTCTATAGATATAGGTATTAACTCTTTAGAAGATAGTATTTGTGCTATGGCATCTTGATTTTGAGCGTCTATAACACCCTTTTCTAGCTTACCGTCTTTTGTATAAGCTACATATTGAAACTTAGGCATTAGTAAACACTCCTGTTCACTTGTAAAAGATAACAGTCAAAATCATACGGTGGAAACAATTCATCTTTAACATGTAAAAGATTCCTCAATCTATCGTAAAAATCTTGGTCTTCAGCAAATAAGCTAGAGTATACAAGCTTAATATCTTCTAAGCCTAAGAAAAGCACTGAACTGCTTATATCCTCTAAAATGGCCTCTTTTTGCTCGATAAAATTAGTTATATCTACCTTTTTATAATCTATAAATCTATCGCCGAGTTTTAACAAAAAGTAGTAATCTTTATTGATATAGACAGCATTTATAGGTATCCCTACGTTTAAATCTATCAAAGCATTAATGAAATCTATAACAAAATGTGATACACTTTTTATATTAAAGCCGTACTTTTTAAAAGACTTTTCAGCCAATATAATATCTTCCTTTTCAGCATAAGCTACTATGTATGTATTTCCTTCGTCTGTCTTGTACAATATATCGTAGGCTATGTAATGTTTATTTAATTTATGGCCTATCTCAGTTTCTAAAGAAATTCTTAAGGCATTTTCTACGTCTTTTTGTTTTATAACTTTTGGTAAAAACCTTGTTTTTACTATACCAAAGCCAACATCTAAAATTATATGAGCATCCCCTGGTTCTATATCCTTAAAAGATGACGCTTTTTGCCTTATATCATCTATTATTGTAAAAGAATCATGGCTTTTGTCATGCCTTAATATCAACTTACAAGAATCCTTATCTAAAAGTGTTAAACTAAAATAAGTATTTGACAGAAAAATACTATATGCTTTCTTTTGCTTTAAATTTATAGAAAATTTCATTTCTCTACCCTCTTAGCAGTGATGAATATAAATAAATTAGTGTCGTTGGAAGTTTCATTTTTGCTCATACCAACATTCCCTACTACTGGAATTTTATCAAGACCAGGAATACCTTGTAAGCTATTGCTTTCGTTTTTGAGCCCAACACCACCAATCGCTAGAGTAGCACCATCTGATAATACTATAGACAAAGAGTTACTATTTTGGTTTATAGTGGGTTGCCCGTTGGATGCTAATGGTCCTAACGACATATTTTGGATATTTATATTTAACAATATTTTTCCATTAGGTAGTACTTGTGGTGTTACTTTTATAGAATTAAGCACGTTTTGAAGTGTAACAGTAGGCACAGCCTGACCTGGTGCAGATATTGTTGTAAAAGGATATTCTATTCCTTGAGTTAGCAAAGTAGGTTGGTCATTCATAGCCAACAACGTACTCTTAAATACATTTTTTGCTTTGTTTATAGACTCTAAAGCAGCTATCTGGAAACCAATGGCTCTAAATTTATTATAAGAATAAATACCAGATATATTTATACCACCACCGCTGGCTGATATACTTGTAGGAGCATTTACATTAGTTACTCCATAAAGGTTTTGATATGAAAAGTTTATACCTAATCCGAGTTGTTTTTGATAATCTTTGCTTATCTCTACAGCTTTAACATCGATCTGTATATAAAGAGGCTTAGTAGATATGTACTGTTTTAAGTGTTTTTTTATATCTTCTAGATTTTGGATATAATCTATGATTGTTACAGCGTCCATCTTATTTATTGGTGTTACTATAGCCTTATCTGAGAGATATGGTTTTATAAGCTTTTCAAATTTATCAAGAGTAATATACTTTATGTAAAATGTCTCTGATTTCATAACATTTTTTCTCGGAGCTTTTGACACATAGTTAGACAGCTTTTTTTCGCAAAAAACTACACTTTGAGGTGCTCCTGTTAGTATTATTGCTTTGAATTCGCTACTTTTGGCTACATTTTTAAGACGACAAGTCTTAGCCAGTGTATACGCTTTATCCAAATCTTTTTTTATAAATAGCACCTCTGTTATATACTTTGGCTTAATAGAAACATACTGAGGAAAATAATCTAAAACATTTTCAATATTTTGAGGATAATCTTCTAGTATAATCTTGTTACCCTCTTCGTGTATTATAACCGCATCTTTTGATAGATAATGAGATATCAATTTTTCGAAATTTACTGGACTGATATCGTACACATAAAGAGGGGCGCTTATAAGGGCTTCTCCAAATCTGGGAGGCTGTTGAAAATAAGGCTTTAGTTTAGCATTTACCTCTTTTATAGCTTTAGAGGAACCTGAAACTACAATGACACCTATCTTGTTAGCCCGATATACTTTGTATATACCCTTTATAGGTTTAATTAAATTATAGGCATCTCTAGTGCTTATACCTCTAAGTATTATAGTTTCTGTTTGAATATTAAAAGTTTGTTGATTTAATAAAGTACTAAAACCGTTGGAGGCTTGTGGAATAGAAGCTGACGGATAGCTACTATTTTTAAGCAAAGAAGATAAAGGTGGTAAGGCAGCATTGGTGCTTACACATTTACCGGAATTTATAACAAATATGCCATTTGTCAGCGTATAAGACAAACAATATTCTCTTAAAATATCATTAAAAAGCTCATCGGCAGATATTGGTCTTTTAATATCTATATTTACTTTTTCGTCTTTAAATTTAGGACCGAAAATTATGCTTTTATTGTCTATATTTGCAATAGTTTTAATTACATCTGATAATTTAGCATTTTCGAATTTCATATTTTTTATAATACTATTAGCATTAGATATACTTGAAGTTAAAAAAATACTAATACATAAACCATAAATCGTGGCATACTTGCAACTCGTGGCATACTTGCAAATCAACATTTTAAATTTATTTATAAAACTATTTTTCATTTTTAATACCTCCTACATTATTTATATTGCTAACAACTTTATCTACGCTTTTCAAAATATTTTTTGGATTTTCTTTAACAGGTATTAATTGTATACCATTTCCAGATGATACTACTATAAAATGTTTTGTAACACCGTTATTTTCTACGCTTATATACCCTTCTGCGTTTGAAATATTATAATAAGGGGTTTTATTTGGCGCTAT
>ERZ1669251.174-NODE-174-length-21891-cov-5.718034_pt1 | contig 21891 bp, 19 predicted proteins | sample MGYA00579294_ERZ1669251 | MGnify/ENA primary metagenome ERZ1669251 (study PRJEB41166, sample SAMN08046056) | hot springs metagenome | biome: hot spring; feature: acid hot spring; material: thermophilic sediment; isolation source: thermophilic sediment from acid...
GCCTTATCATGTCATATGCCTCTTGCACTTTCCATTTTCTTGTTAGGCTCATGCCTACCACATGCTGTGCAAGTACGTCTAGCGCGTTCTTTGGCGTTGAGAAAGAATCAAGGTGGCGCTCCTGCGCTGCCTTGATCATTACGGTGCACTCCACAAGGTCGTCCCTGTTTGTTACCACAATCTCTCCCTTGGCAACATCGTAGAACCTGTGGCCGCTTCTTCCTATTCGCTGAATAGCCCTTGTAACACTTTTTGGAGAACCAAGTTGCACCACGTTGTCTATAGTCCCTATATCTATTCCTAACTCAAGGCTTGTGGAGGAAACTACACACTTTAATTTGCCCATTTTTAGCATTTCCTCCACCTCAAGCCTAACCTCTCTTGAAAGGGAGCCATGGTGTGCTGCTAGCTGCTCCTCAGTGTAGTGGAACCTTTTTGCAAGATTGAATACCACCCTTTCGGTTCCGCTCCTCGTGTTGGTGAAAATGAGTGTAGTCGTGTTGGATTTTATTATAGAATCCAGGACCTTATATATGGCGCTTTCTATCTGCTCATCTTTTGCGTTTACTAAATCCTTTACCGGAGAAATGACTAAGTACTGCATAGGTTTGTCCCACGTTGCGTCTATGATGTAGCAGTCTCTTTCTTCACCATCAGGCTTGTAGCCTACAAGGAACCTTGCCGCATTTTCGAGTGGATAAAGGGTTGCACCCATGCCTATCCTTACGAAATCGTGCCCTGCCAGATTTGCAAGCCTTTCTAAGGATATGCTAAGATGAACTCCTCTCTTGTTGTTTGCAAGCTCGTGGATTTCATCTATTACTACATATCTTACACTTTTCAGATTTTCAGAGAATCTGGCTCCATTAAGGAGTATTGCTATGCTTTCAGGTGTCGTGACAAGTATGTTTGGCGGCCTTGCGAGCTGCCTTTGCCTTTCCTTTTGCTCAGTGTCTCCAGTCCTTACGCCGATGGTTATGTGTTTTAGCTTTTTGCCATTCCTTTCTAATTCCTCGTATATCTCGTTAAGCGGCTCCGTGAGATTGCGGTATATGTCGTTGTCTAAAGCCCTCAAAGGAGAAATGTATATGCAATAAGTTTTGTCCTCAAGCTCGCCTCTCTCTGCCATGTCCATCAAGTTGCTGAGTATTGCCATGAATGCAGAGAAAGTTTTACCGCTGCCAGTAGGCGCTGTTATGAGCAGGCTTTTTCCTTCTCTTATCAGCTTGAAAGAATACCTTTGCGGAGGCGTGAGCTGCTTGTACTTCTTGCTAAACCAATCTTTGATTATGTGGTTTAAGCTATCAAGGCTCTCGCTGTCAGTAAACGGTTTCTCGTAGAAGGATATCATAAAATTTCCTTGTAGTTAGTATTTTAAATTTTCCAATATAATAAACTTTGCGATTTCATGGCAGAGAGCAAGGAAAAGCTTCGCAAGAAGCTCGAGGCCCTTAGAAAGCTCCAGCAGACAAGGGACATACTGCAAGAGGGTGGCATTCAGAATGTTGCGTTGCAGACAAGCGCTGACGACCAAAGGCCCACAGAGGATTCACATGTGCTCGACCTTTTGGAGCGCAGCAAAATAAAGAGAACAAGCTTGGAAGTTGGAGCTGCCAGCAAGAAGCAGCAACGCAGCAAGCAGCCTAAATCTAAAGCTGCGAAGAAGAAAAAGCGCAAGTGACTATATTGCTTTGAGGTCTTTGTCCTTTTCAGGCTTTTCCCTAGAATTTCTTTTGCTTACAGAGAGCTTAACGCCTGAAGGATCCCTGGTTATCGTAACATCTATATCCTCGCTACCTAGAATGTGCCTAAGCTCCTCGTAGGTATAGGCGCCTATGCTGTCTGCAGGCTTGTTCTTGAGAACTTCTGCCCTTCTTTCAGCTATTTCTTGCTTGCCTATTGCGGTAAACGATAGCGATAGAGAAGGAACAGGTGTGCTGTAAGCATTTTCAACACCAAGCTCTATAGGCTTGTAGCCTTCGCTTTGGTATACGAAAGGAAGCACTGCCGAGAATTCAGCCTTTATCCCTTCAACAAGCTTTCTAACGCCAGCTTCATCGCCTGCTATTACAAAATCGCTGCTGTTGAGGAAGCCCACGAACACGTTGCCTATCTCCTTTACCTTATCTTGGAGAAGCTGTGAAACAAGCCTTAATATGGTGATTCCTGCTTCTGTGCCAAACGCATTTGCAAATTCAGCAAGGCCTTCGACCTTGAGAGTGCCTATTGTCGATTGCAAAGAGCCTTGCTTCATTGCGTTCTCTACAGCGTTTGTTATCCTTTCCTCGTTGGGCAGGTCTATTAGCGGGTCGAAGCGCCTGCCCTTCTTTTTCAGGAATATTGTAACGAGGCTTCTGAGCTCTGCAGGGTCAAAAGGCTTTTTTATGTAGTAGTCTGCTCCGTACTTTATGCCCTTGAACCTGTTTGATGTGGCGTCCATCGCGCTTACTATTATCACTATAGTGTCTTTTAGGCTCTCGTCTGATTTTATTCTCTGGCAAATTTCTAGGCCGTCCATGCCCGGAAGCATCAGGTCAAGTATCACAAGGTCTGGCTTCTCATACTTTATCCTTTCCATCGCCTCTTTTCCGTCATATATCTGGGTAATCTCAAACTCCCTGCCTATAGAAAGGGCCATCAGCTTGTTTATGTTTTTGTCATCTTCAACTATGAAAACCCTTTTAATTGGTTGCTCCTCTTGTAGCATGTAGTATGTCAGCACGCCGCCGCTGTTTCTAGACGCTATGGCGTTTGCCTTTTCGAGCTCTTTGAGGCTTCTCTCCAGAAGCTCGTCTTCAATGCCATAGGTTTCCGCATACTTCTTTATTTCAGCATACGCCATTTCCTGCTTGTCATTTATAAGCGAGATTATATCTGACTCCACCTCTTCGAGGCTTTTCACATAAACACCGGTCGCACCAATTGTTATTCTGCGCGCAAGAATTTATTACTTTTCATTTTTCGTTTTTGCCTCTGGGTTTTTAGGCAGGTTCAAAGCAGGGATGTAATTAAGGAAGGATATTAGGTAAAGAAGCACAAATACGAAAATTCCCATGCCCAAACCTACTAGCTTGTTTGTCGAGACCATGACTGAGAATATGACAAAAAGTATGCCAAGCGCAATATAAAGCTTCTGCCTGCTTTCATATTTTGACCTTAGCGTGCTGTATTTCAAATAGCAGTCTCTGCATACAACAAGCTTGTTGCCCTGCTCGTTCTTTGTCACGTTTCTCTTAAACCATCTTATTGCTCTTATTACATTGTCTTCTTTTACCTCTATTCCTGGCTTTTCCTGCCCACATATTATGCAAACGCTTTTTGGTAGGTTTCTCTCTCTCATATTAACTCAACTCGAGCTCCACAAGCCTGCCGTATGCCCTTTTTATTTTTTCCTCATCTAGCGCATTCATTATGTTTGTAATTGTTACATCGTCTATGCCTATTCTTCTCAAAACGTTTGCCGTCTGGGTTTCCTTAAGTCCTATTTTTTCAAGGAGCCCTGCAAGCGAAACAACATTAATGTGCCTGTGCTCCTTGTTTAGCTCGTTAATCAATTCCTGAATAGATTTTTCGCTAACGCCTAGAAGGGTAAGCATGCGCTGGAGGCGCTGCCTTGAGATGGTGTAGGTTATTCCCATATTATGTCACGTACAAGAACGCCCTCGTTATTACAGTATCGCTTATGCCCAATGCCCTCATGAAGTTTACAATAGACTCTTTGCTTACCTGTCTGCTGAGCATGATCTGAACAAGGGCCCTTATGTCTATAAGCCTGCCTCTTGTGTCAAGTTCCTTGAAAATGTCGTTTATGGTTTCTGAAGGCACATCGTTTTCTATGAGCTTCGCATTAAGGTCTATCTTCTCGAGGAAATACTCCTTTTGCACGTTTTCATCGTTCAGCTCGCTCTGGCTTAGCACTTCAGAAACATTTATGGTATAGACGTCTAGCGGTATTTCTCCGATGACTCTTTCTATAAGGAATGTGCCTGGAAATTCTATGTTTGTCTGGAAGGACATGTCTATCGCTGCTTGGCCTACTCCGAACTTGCTTATCTCCCTGCGCAGAAAGTCTGAGAAGTTAAGAGAGCCTTGAAGATAGTCGAGGAATCTTTCAAACTTTATTCTAAGCACTACAGTTGTGCCTACGTTGGAAAATATGGCTTCGTTTATGTCTGTAGGGTTTTGCGAAGCAACGATAAGGCCGAACTGGTACTTTCTGCCCTCTCTCACTATTGTAATAGCATCGCTCCTGTCGTCGCTTGCCACCTTCCAAGCCTCATCAAGCACAACAAAAGCCTTAAGGCCTTTGCTTGCTGACCAGCCTTCCATCCTCATCTTTTCCTTCAAGGTTTGAAGTATGAACAGTGCTGCAAGGGCTCTAAACCTCTCATCCGGCAGGCCTGAAAGGTCTATGTCTACCAACCCCGAGCTTGCAAGCTTGCCAAGGTCTATTGTGCTTTTTCTTGCAAAGTAGTCCTCGCCTTCTCTTGAAAATTGCCTAAGCCTGTATACAGCGTTTTCAAGCTCCGCCGGGTACTCATAAGTTCCTTCCTGCAACTTTTCCTCTAGAAGCGCGATGACCTCTTTCAGCGTAGGAGCCTCTTTCTCAGGTGGTGGCGTCTCTGCAAGGTTGAAGCCAAAATTTACATAAGCTTGTTCTATTGCCTCTTCTGTAAGCCTCTTTTGCTCAGGATATAGGCCTATGTCTGTAAGTATTTCAAAAGAGGTCATTATCTGCTTGGTTCTGTCCAGTGGCTTCATGCCTGAAAGGTCCATTATATTGAGGTAGTCTCCTTTGCCCAAAGCCACTATTGTGCCGCCGCTTTGCTTAACCCACGCTTTGTACTCTCCAGCCCAATCTATTATTATTGCGTTAGTATTCCATACAAAGCTAGCCCTTGTAAGGAAGGTCTTCACGAAGAAGCTTTTGCCAGCTCCGGTTATTCCAACTACAGCTATGTGCGGGTTTGTAAGGGTCGCGAAGGTCCAGGTGAAAGGTACTTCAAACATCTTTGTTATTCCAACAAAGATCGAGTTTGCAGGGTCATTGAGGAGATAATCATGTGGCGGTTCCGGAGGCCTTGTTATCGTAGTCCTCTTTCCTAATTCGTTGCTCATTACGTTTTGGATGCGCACAAGGCTCATAGTTAAACATCTCTCATAAATTATTTATCTACTTCTGTATGCTAAATACCTGGTTAAGGGTCGTTATGTCTGGCAGGAAGTAGCCATACTTGAATAAAAGATAAAGTTCTCTGCCAACAATCCTTGTTATGCTTACGTCGAAGCCGCCAAAGAGCGTAGTAAGATGGTCAAGCTGTGAAGTAAGCTGGTCTCTTGCATCTTTCTCGCTTACCCCTACCGCCTCGGTTTCTATATACATTATCGCGTTTATTGGTCTCTCGCCGGATGAAAGCCTGTCTATCCTTGCCTGTATTATGTTTATCCTTCTCTGCAGGTCTTCTATTGTTAGCTGGCTTGGGTTTTGCGACTCCATTTCTTTTGAAAGCTGAAATTCGAGCATGCCTCTTTTAGCCTCAAGCTCGTCTCTGTATTTCTGAATATCCTCTGCATAAGTTATGAAATGATATTTGAATGGGAATTTTATGTTTTGGACTATTCTTTCCCATGTGTTTGGAGCTTCGGCCAATGCTTCCTCCATGCCTTCTTCGACCTTTTCTATGTTGAATACATAGTTGTAAATGTTGGCTGTTAGGTAGCCGACAGCATAATAAAGCCCATTGACATACTTTATGACGCAATCGTTGGTAGGAGGTATATAATAGTCTTTGGTGGGTATTATTTTTATTCGGAGTAGGTGGGTGAAAAGCGGGAAGAGCAGAAAGTCTGCATAGTTAATTATGAATACCAGAAGGATGGCGAGTATGCTCAATATGACCATGAATATTGCAGCCGGACCGTAAAGCCCAGCTCCAAAACCTACCAGCAGCGCCACTATCGAGCTTGCTGCTATGTAAGTGAGCGTATTTGCGTCCATGTTACACCCCTACGCTTGCAATTTTCTCCTTAAGCTCCTCGCTTATGGTTCCTATAGGCATGAGCTCCTCAGGTTCTATAAATTTAAGGAATTCTTTAGAAGACATAATATAGGCATTTACTCCGAGGAGTGCGCTTACCCCTGCTGCAATTTCCTCAGCCTTCTGCGAAGCTATCGCTATTGCTTCTTCTTCATTCCCACCAAAAGCCGTTACCATAATTATGTTAGCGAGAGCGCTTGATTTTACCCTGCTTATGTTATCAAACAAGTTTCTCCACATTGTCGCTTCTCCCTTTGCCCTCTCCAATTCTGGATTTGCAACACCTGGAGCCGACTGAGCGTTCAGCTGCGCATACTTTGCCTCTGCTTCATCAAGCTTTTTTCTTATCTCTTGTATATACTCGTCTTTGTTCACAACATAAAGTATCGTGGAGAATTTCATAGGTTCTTTGCTGAGCGAGAGTATTTTCGAAAAGGTAGTAGCTGTATCTAGCCTTGTCCCATCGTCCATCTCGGTTGCAGATTTGTAAATAGGTATGTTTATGAAGGCGCTTGCATAAACGCCTCCAGGTACATTTTTAAGAATAGTGTTGTCATCAGGGGCTATTCTAAACGTAGGCTCCTCGCTCAGTACTACCGTTCTGTTTTTCATCCGCAACATCGGAATCAGGAAATAGTCATAGTATTTTGTGGCGAATCCAACTAGGTCTATGCCCAGTATAACTATTGCTAAAATAACCCTTGCAGGCCAAGGTAGTGGAACAAGGTAAAGAACAAGTGCTAGCAAAATCGCTACGAAAATAATTGCTATGAAAAGGTTTTTGCCACTCAGCATGTATCTGCCTTATGTTTACAATAAAACATTAATATTACTTAAGCCTACCTTGTTTCAAGGAGGTTCTATATAGGCCCCGCAATAGTTTGTTATCCTGCTCTGGAACTGGTACGTGGCATTTAATATGGTATAATTGTCACCGAATAGAATGCCTTCAAATTTTGTCTCTACAATCGGCGCTTGCGTGTTAGGAGTAAGGTTCAGAAGCATTGAAAACATTGGAGTGCGCATGGTGCCGTTGCGCAGAACAGGCGTGAAATTGACGTATACCAAATTGTCATATAGTTGCGAAGCAGTTTCATTTATGCTGATAGGTACTATCTTGGTCATGTTGGCAAAACTCTGAGGGCCAGAGGGCATTTTGTTGTAATAGCGGTAAAATGTCTCATTATAGACTGTCGCATTGCATACCTTGTCCTTGATATAGAGCTGCTTATATGCAAGTAAAAGTTGGCCTACGCTTGTTTTCGTGTTTGCATAATTGATTGCGTTGCTTAGGAGCTGCAAAGTGTAGTTAACTGTTGAGGTGGTAGTAGAAGTGGTGGTTGAAGAGGTAGTTACTATCAGCCTGAGGCCCTGCCCGGTCTGTATGGGGGTAGGGCCAAGCATAGCAATTTTTGCTGGTTTAATGCCGAGATAAGCAGCTATGGGCGTGAAATACAGCTTAGCAAATGTCGCGTTGCTTGCCACGAGCTTCATGTTCAAGTCTGCAACACTACCGAATGAAGAGCTTAGATTTACCGATGCATTTTCGCCTAGGCGTATTTCTCCGAAATTAGCCAGTCCAAATGGCATTGGTCCAAAGTAAATCAAGGCTCCTGTGGCATTGGAGTTTGCCAAGTATACTGCATCTGTTGCGTTTTGTATCCTCAAAAGCAAGGTCTGGTTTTTATGCAATACTAGCAGGATCGGGTTAGTAATGCTGATTACTGGGCTTTTTTGCAGAGCAATTGCTACGATAATAGCGACTATTATCACCACTATCGCTATGAATGTGTAAAACCTTACTGGGGAGACGATCCTTGGTCGCGCCGGCTTAGCCTGCTTTTTCTGCATATTGGTTACTAGGTAGTATAAAATTTAAAATGTTTCTTCGCGCGTATTGCCAAAACTCAGATAGACTTATAAAATAAATGAGCCTATACATTTAAAGGTGCGAAGGTGGCAGAAGAGGAATTGATAGAGCCAAAGATAGAAGAAATACAGTTTCCAGGCAGCCTTATCAGCAGTTTTGATGCAATAAAAGGAAAACTTTCACAAGTGCCATTTTATACTTTTACCCAGACCCAGGACGAGCTTGATATCGTGCATGTGGAAAGTAGGAATGTGCGCAAGGAGCCTTTTCTTTTTTACATCGTAAAGTTGAAGAACAACGAGGTCGGGCTTACCTATTCGATAGTGCCCAATACAAGCGACAGGATGAGAAGGGCAACCGTGCTGAAAAACTTATCTGGCATTTTAGCAATGATTGATGACGATTTCAAAATCAACACACAGAAGTTCTTCCAATACATAGACTCGGTAATCTCAGATTTGCTCAGTGGGCTTAATGATAATTATAGCACGCTTTTCAACAAATATGACTCTTTGCTTGCAGAGTTTTCAGAGCTTAGAAAGCTTGCAACCGAACTTAGCAATGCCAACAGAAACTTAACCCTTCAGGCCTCGCAACTTAGCGAGGAAAACAAAAATCTCCAGGAACAGCTTAAGGCCCTGCAGACCTACTCCGATGAGGCCCTGATGGCGATGATAGAGGACTGGCTCGAGGTTCACGACAGCACAATAGACATAGAGGAGTTTGCAAAGACTTACAAGGTTCCTGAGCCTAGAGTAGAGCAAATACTCGACAAGATGGTGGGCCTTGGTTACCTCGAGCTTAAGGGATGACAATGAAATATGTAGTCTCAATAAACAAAAAGTACCGCTACATAAAGGTCTACAAGATAGTCAAAAGAATAGGTCAGCAAGAAAACAAAATTTCAATCGCCTTCTCAAAGCTTATAGACAAGCTGCTAAGCAAAAACCAGCAGTCGAGCCAACAATAGAGAGCGAGAGCATGAGCGTTTGCATAGTAAACCTGGCAAGGGTTGATTAAACGAAAGGCCTGAAATTTGTAGTAATTGCCGTTATTCTGCTAGTGATTCTTTTAGTCCTTGTTTTGGAGATAAGAAGCATGGCTTATTCAGGCCTTGCTCATATTTCAGTAAGTCACATAGGCCCTCTTTCCTCTAGTTTGTATGTAAACAAAGCGCTTTTCGCTTCTTACGACAATGCAAGCAGTTTGGCCCTTTATACGCTGCTCTCATATTCTGCCTATAACTTTTCTTCCGCCTTGCTTTCTATAACTTCGTATTCCTCAAATCCTATAAGGCCTATTTACATTCTCAATGTAACCCAGTACTCGATCAACACGTTTAATGAGCAGGATCTCGTTTCTTCTTTAGAGAGCTACCTTTCAAGCCTAGGCCTCATACTCAACAGAAGCAGCTTCAATTATGTCTCATTGCAAAACCTATCAACTATTGAGCCAGGCTCAATTGTGATAGTACCGTCAGGTCTTATGCCTTTGCCGCTTCTGCAAAACTCATCAGGAATATTTGAACTTTTAAACAAGGGTGACACGGTAATCTATATAGGCCAAGCATTTAACAAATCGGTTAGTAGCGGAGGCATAATCTACATAACGCCGCCAAGCATACTTTCCCAGCTTGCAAGCTATAACATAACTGCTTTTCCTCTTCCTTCCAATATGTCAAAGCCAAATTCTTCATTGTTTAGCAAGCCTACTTTCGCCCTTAGCCACGGAAGCCTTTGGAATGACATAGCATACACAAAAGCGGGCAACGGCACCTTCGTAGCTTTCTCGAACTATCCAACCTTTGCCTGGTCCAACCTAACTTCTTTTGCCCATGCCCTCGCTTATTCCATCAATGCCGCTTTCTGGATACCAAAGCTAGCATATGTTGAGGAAAATGTAACAAACGCAACAGGGAAGCTTGGTATTTTTACAAACCAAACAAGCATACCCTTTGGCGATAGCGACGAGGCAAACAGCTCTACAAATGTTGCAAGGCTTACTATAAGCAACTCCACATCTTACCTTACAAAAATAGCAATTTTCAAAGCGAACTACTCGGGCATAGCGAAGTTTAGCATGCCAAGCGTTGTTTACGACGCAGCAAACACTACTATATTTGTAAATGTCACCTCGCCAACGCCGGTGCAGCTCCATATAGACCTGTTGAATCAAAACCTGAGCTATGTAGAATCAATTCCTATGTTCCATTCTTTTTCTGGGGCAGTAGCGTTTGAGCTCAGGCACATCTTTACACTTCCTAGCGGCACATACGTTGCCCTACTTAGGAATCAGTTTGATGAAAACTACTCTATAGCTGTTTTCAAAATTCCGCCACTTGTTCTCACACCAGTGTCTTTGAATTTTAAGAACGGGACATTCATATTTAATGTTTATTCAGGCACATACCCGGTTACGGCTTCAGGCATAATCTCCTTAGACAATGCCTATGCTGAAAATGTGAGCATTCAAGGGGGCAAGCTGTTTTATTCCTTGCCAAGAGGCACGCTGGTAAGCTACGGCAAGCAGACCTTCAAGCTTGGCGTATTTGGAACTACCCTTACCTATTCTGTCACCTACTCCAAAGAGATAATGCACATACCTGCGTTTTATATTGAATTAGGAATTGTGCTGCTTGCCATACTGCTCCTCAACCTTGTGCTTAAACCGCCTAACAGGGATGAGTACTATATAGATGTGCCTACTTTTCTGCCGGAGAAGAAGGAAGTTGCTAAGACTACGCCACAGGACCTGGTTTCTGTTTTCGAAAGGCTAAACTACTACTACCACTGGTCCTTTATGCCGATAACTCTTGATGAGTTCAAAAACGGGGTAAGTAATTACATTCGCATAGGAAATGCGCCAATCTCAATAACTACGCAAAATGCGCAAAACCTTCTTCAGCAATTGGTAAAGCAAGGCTTGGTTACCGAAGCGAACGGTTACTACTTGCTTACTTCTTGGATTGCTGCTTCAAAGCATGATGCCGAATATCTGGTGATCTTCAGGCAGCTTAGGGACTATTGCGTGTCACACGCAATGCTGTTTACTGACCTCAATACCGAACCAATAGCTGACATGCTGATAACAAAGAGCAGCAGGCAGGCGGCCGTAATTATATACTCAAGCCAAAGCGGTATGCGCAAGTTCTCAGTGAGCAGCAAGCTGCCTACTTTCATAGTGTTCCTTAACGAGGACATAAAAAGGGAGTTTACGAAGAAGCTTTACCTTTCCTATACCAAGTCCGCCAGCGTGCTAAAGCTTGCCATAGACTATAGCTATGTTAAGCTGATAAGCCTCGAGACCCTGGACCAGCTTATTGTCTAAGCTACCAAGGAACCTTCTTAAGCTTCAGCTTGTATGCTCCGAAATTCGTGGAGATGTGAAGAAGGCCGGTAAGGACAACGAGGAACAGGATTCCCCATGTATTTGGCAGATGCCCTAGAGGCCAAGCAAACAGAATTGCAAAAACAAAAAACAAGTATTGGTCGAGCACGGGCAATCTTCCGCCTTCTTTTACGCCTACTTGCCTTTTAACGAAGCTTCCGAGCAGATCCCCCACATGAGTTCCGATGCTGAGAAGCGCGCTGACTAGGAGCATGTACGGAATGAAAATAGACTCAATGCCACCTATTGCTATGCCGCTCAATATGCCTGCGACAAGCCCCCTTATGGTCTTGTGGTCGCCGAATATCCTTGCGCCTCTAAACTTTTTGCCCATATCCAATGGCTTTCCTCCGCCAAATATCACAGGCGCGCCGTTTGCTACATATGCTGGAAGTATGTAGAGAATAGGATAAACAAACGTTGCATATACCAAATTCATCGTTCCGCCTGCTCCTACGCCGTTTCAACTCTTCCGCTAGCAAATTTCGCGCTTCCCCCTCCTTTGAATTGCTTAAATTTCTGCTTCACGTAATCTATGGCACTCTTGCCTGACTGCTCGCCAGCTATGCAAATAAGATCTCCGGATTTGTTTCTTATTGTCACTATCCCTTTCTTGTTGGCCTTCGCAATTTTGTCCCCTATCTTTGCAAGCATATTTCCTGGAAGGTCTACCACGAGCTCTACCTCTTCTTTCCCTTCATAGGCTTTGGCTAGAGATTCTGCAAGAGCATCGTAGCCCTTTTCAAGCTCCTTGCTCCTTTTTTCTGCAGACTCAGAATAGGTTTTAAGCCTTTCCTCTATTTTCTCCGGCTCCACGTTTAGCTGCTTAGCCAGCTTTTCAATTATTGCGTGTTCCCTCTGCAAGTATCTCAAAGCAGCTTCTCCAGCTACAAACTCTATTCTATCTACGCCGTCATGGATTCTTTCACTTCCTATTATTTTCACCATGAGTAGCAAGTATTCTCTGCCTACCGCGTGGAGGCCTCCGCATGCTTCAGCGTCTATCAGGTTGTTATTAAGATCAGTTATCGTAACAATTCTCAGCGTCTTTGCAGGCACGCCATGGCCCTGGTATATACCAAAGCCAAACTTGCCTTCTGCTTCTTTTCTATCCATCTCTTGGGCGTTGACCTTTATACCGTGCATGAGCCATTCGTTTACCTGGTTCTCTATTGCCAGAAGCTGTTCTTCGCTAAGTTTGTCATAGTGCGCTATGTCTATATGCGCCTTTTCAGGCCCCTTTTTAGCGCCTTCTTGCCATGCATGATTGCCTAGAAGCTTTCTTGCAGCAGCGCTTATCAAGTGCGTGGCGGTGTGATGGGCAATTAGCCTGTTTCTTCTTCTTTCGTCTACTTCGGCATATACTTCGTCGCCGACTTTGAATGGGTTATTTTCAAGCTTATGAAGTATTACCCCGCTTACTTTCTGCACATCCTCCACCTTAACTCCGTTTATTGTACCCAAGTCAGGTTCTTGTCCGCCACCTTCAGGGTAGAATGGTGTTTGATCCAGGACTACAAACTTGTCATGTGCAAGCACTACCTTTGCCTTGGCCTTTGTAATGAAAGAGTAGTAAAGCGGCTTTGTTGGCTGCAAGCCTTCTATACTGAAAGGCAATTCCTTCCCTTTTTCCTTTCTTACCATGTCGCCTGTTAGAAGCTGCCTGTAAGCATTCTCCTCAATATGCAGCTCTACCTTCTTTTCCTTTGCAATCTTGTGCAGCAATTCTGGCGTTATGCCATAGCTTTCATAGAGTGTCTTGAGCGTTTGAGCGTTTACATTGCCCTTTGCAATTGTAACCTCTGCAATGTGCCTTGCGTTTTCTACGCTCTTGCGATACCTTTCCCTTTCTATGCTTATTACCTTGTCAAAGGTGTCTATGCTGTCAAGCAGCTCAGGGTAAAGGCCCTTGAGGTCTTGTGCTATAAGCTCAGCTATTTCGGTAAGCGAAGGTTTTATTCCATAGCCTTCAATAAAGTCGAAGGCGCGTCTCAGGATAACCCTTAGATTGTATCCGCCGCCTATGTTTGAAGGTAGGGCGCCATCAGTTATTGCAAAAAGCAGGGTCCTTGCATGATCTACAGTCGCATATATTGCTTGTGCAACTCTTATTTGATTTTCGTATTCTTCCCAACTTATGCCGAGCTCTTTCAGTACTTTCTCAAGGCTAGACCTTCCTTTCTCTTCGAAGTCGAGGGAGCCAGAATAAGTAGCAAATTTCCTGTAAAGGTTTGTATCTATGCTTATCCCACTTTCTTCCTCTATCTTTCTTATAATGCTCCCAAATGCCGCTTCGTAAGCATTGTCAAATCCCGAATAAAACCACAGAGCCCTTTCAAATCCCCAGCCAGCATCTACAACCTTGCCTTTGAGCTCTTTTATTTCGTTGTTTATCAAACCAAACTCTGTAAATACGCTGTTTACAATTTCGAGACCTTTGGAGAACGTTTCTAGGCTAGGGCCGAACTCTGAAAAGTCTGGCATGGCCCATACGTCTTCGTGGTAGATTATATCCTCTTTCCTTATGCCCAAAACCTTGTTAAGGAATTCAAAATTGATCCTTATGGTCTCATCTTTCCAATATCCTTCTTCAGGCCAATTGAAAGACGTCTGGTTTGCCATCATGAAGGCGGTGAAGTGCCTTCCTGTAACGCCTACATTCTCCACATCGTTGAACCTCATGCACATCTGAGGGACCAGGAGAGGGTTTGCAGGATACTCGAAGCTCATGACCCCGTTTTCTATCCTTTGGAAGTCCTGTATGCCAGCAATGGTGAAATATAGATCTTGCCTCCATCTGCTAACTACAGGATACCTGTCTATTATTGCATGCTTATTCTCTTCGAAAAACTTGCTGAACATCTTCCAGAATTCGACATAGCCTATCGACTTCGGCTTTTCCTTGAAGAAGGAATACGGCGTGTGCGAAGAATCGTCGCAAGTGGTTCTGTTGGGATCTGCTGTCCAGAAGTATCTGCCGCATATCTTGCATCTTTTCCTCTCGAAGCCAAGCTCTTCAAAGAGCTTTACTTTGTAATATTTATCAGGTTGCTTCCAAAATTCCTCTCTAAGCTTTTCTTTGCTCAGCTCCATATGCTCACCCTGGAGGCCACCAAACCTTGCATTCTTTTCCGTAAAACTTGCAAAGCCTGCATTTCCATCTTTCCTCTTTGCTTACCGGCATGGCTTCTCTTTCACCATGCCAGTACTTCAAAGCAAAAGAAAGATCCCTGTTAATCCTTTCTTCATCATAATTTATTATAATGTTGCTTACCTGCTTGCCTGTAAACCTATCAACATATCTAATTTCAAGTTTGTCGCTTACTTTCGGCATAGTATAAAATTCATCGAACATAAGCCTATATATTTCGCTTATGTTTGTATACTCCTCCTTTATGCCGAGTTCGTGAAGGGCCCTTAAGAAAGGGTCAGAGAGCTTTTTAGTTTGCAAGCTGTACGCCTTTGAAAAATTGTAGAGCGTATACCTTCTCAACCTCAGGTCGTCAAGAAGCTTCTTGTAAAGCATGACTTGGACAATATTTGGCTTTAGCTTAGACTGGTTTGTGCTAAAGCCTTGCCTAAAGTCTATGGTTTTAAGTTCTATTATCCTAACGCCGTTTTCGTCAAGCCTTAGCTCGTCTATTTGGCCGACTACCTTGAAGCCTCCTAATGAGCCATATATGGTAAGCTCCCTGCAAACCTTCTTTTCGCCTAGAACCTTTAGGGCCATGTAGTTTTCATAGCCTATCTTGTAAAGCAGGTCCGCATATGTAACTGGCTCTACGTTAAGAGGAATATATGTCTCTGCCTTCAACTCCTCATGGATCTGTTTGCCTTTTTGCATTTGTTCTGTATACTTCTTTCCGTACAGGTAATTGAGCTCAACCTGCTTTTCGCACCAAAACTGGTTTGCGATGTCAGTAGCCGAGATGCTGTTCTTGCCTAGCTTTGCTAATACGCTCTCTTGCATCTAAACAGCCCTCAATAGGCCGCTTTTCTTTGAGAACCCGCCTATAAATTCGCCTATAATCATTATGCTTTCATAGGTTATGGCAATAATAAGCGATGGGAAGAAAAGAACAGCCATCCAATATGCCCCCATTCCCGTCTCTATGCCCTTTAAGTCCAGCACAAGCGGGCTTGTTGGGCTTATTGCATTGGTTATAACACCTGTGCCTTGGCTGTTCGCTTCGATGGCTTGCGTCTGCGAATATAGCGAAGCCAAGGCCCCGCTAGTAGTGAAGTAATATGCAACTGCAAACAGCGTTGGCATTATCAGGTAGAAGCCTATGCCCATTGCCATGAGCATCCCGCCTACATTTCTTGTAGGCAATATTGCCCTTAGTATTATGCCTGGTATGAAGAAAATAGGAATGCTTGCATACATTGCAAACAGCACTAGGTAAAACTCTACATATAGCAGTAGGAGCCCTTCAAGAATTATGCTGATTATTGCGTCTACGGGAAGCAGGAAGAATATGCTTACAGCAGCCGCATATACCATATAGACATTTTTCACTATCGAGACAGATTCACCGGCAAGTACATAGTCTAAGGATATGCTGGCATAGTAGGATGCAATCACATATGTGCCAAAAAGGGCCTTTACAAGCGCCGCTGTCTCATTTATGTTTTTCGCTAAGTAAGTGAGTGCTCCGTTATACGGGTCTATCGGCCCAGCCACTGCCGATGGCAGAACGCCAAAAAGTTCAGCGGCTATGAAGGAAAATGCAGCAACAATTATTATTGTAGCTATGGCTTCATATATTTCGCCCATCCCAAAGCTTTTGATTCTGTTATTGCTGGTTGCGGTCCCTATTACAAATATTATCATTGCCACCATGAAAGATACAAGCGCAGCCGCAACCGCTATCGGTTCCCACTCAGCCCATGTCTGATACACCGCCTGGTTTATTTGGCTGCAGTACCATGGTGCCAATGCACTTGCAGAAGCTGGACAGCTGGTGACTTGCCCAAATACCAGGCCAATAAGCAAAAACAAAGCAATGATCAATGCTTTCATTTACGCCACGCTCATAAGTATGCTCAGCAGGTCAAGCCTCTCCCCAACCGCTTGGGAAAAGTCCCTAATGAATACATCTACTATCACCAAGTCAAAGATAGATACAAATCCAAGGCCTACGATAACTAGCCCTGAAAACACTATTAAGTTTATTATTAGGCTTATTGCTTCTTGTGTTAAAGCGATTGTTGAAGCAATCGGAATTAAAGCGTAAAGGAAGAAGGAATATATAGTATTTATCAAAGTCTGGGTTGATATGTTCGAAAATGTATTTTGAAGTCCAATGTCCAAGTAGCCATAGGTCAGCGAAACCATCAGCGGCAGTATGATTCCTATTCCCATACCAAACGCAATCATCGCCCCTCCGAATGTGCGCGTGACAGGGAATATTCTTGCAAGGAGGCCTATTGTCAAGGTTAGGCTAAGCAAAAGCGTAGATACCGACAAAAGAAGAAGCAACACCCTGCTTAGGATGTAGAACCAGAACAATATGCTCAGAAACAGGAAATTTTGGAAAGAAGATATGCTTATTGATATCTTTGCACTGAATGCGCCCCAAGTTCCTATATCCCCTTCTATATTTAAGCTGGATGAGGTTGAGAGAAAGAATTGGATTAGGTATGTAAGTATGTTAAACTTGCCGGCATAGCCGTTGAACTGGTTCAGGTCGCACATTGCCACTGCTGGCAAAACATGGCTACAGCTCAGAGTTCCAGGCGCAGAAGCAGAGGTTAGTGAACTACTGCAGGTAGTAGGCACAAGCGAACTGCCAAATAGGTTTACATAGTTTATGGAATTCAGTTCTGTTATAATAAAGAAGAAGATAAAGATGAGCACAATAGAAAAAAGTACGTCGAATATTTTTATTCTAGCCCATGGCCTAAGTTCGTTTCGTCCTGCTAGCGGTGCGATAGCGTAGATTACTGCAAGCACCGCCATTACAGCAAGCGCGCCAGCAGTAGCTACTAGGAACCAGCCGTTTGTCATAATGGCAGCACCAGTGCAGGCATCAAGCAGGAACATCATATCACCTTGCTGAACAGCTTGCTTGATTGTAGTGAAGGAGCTCCAAGCAAGTCTCCAAGGGCTTCAAGCAGATCGAAAGAAATTAAGAAAGCAACGCCTATGGCGAAAATCTGAATAACCGAATAGATAAATGTGTTTACTGTGTTCTCTATCTGTGGCATTAGATTGAGTATTAAAACCTCTAAAGGATTAGTAATTGCAGTCAATATTGCAGTAATTGTTCCAAAGCCTTGAAGCTGTGGTGGGCTCGGTATTACGCTTGGTAAGATAGATGCGCCGTAGGCAATTCCAGGAAAAACTATGTAGAAGGAGATGAAAAGTGCTATTAGCGATCCGCCCGCCGCCCTCATCCAAGGAAAAGACCTTAGGAGTATTCCGGCGTAGAAAAGAAGAGGAAACAGAGCGGCGATAAACGCAAGAAGCATTCCAACACCTATTAGGATCATTGCGATTCCTACCGCAGCATCGGCTTCGGTTTGAAGGATTACCAAATAAGGATATATGCCTTTAAAGGGCGAAATAGAAAAGCCTATGCTAACCCCAACAGGTGTGGGGATTACTCTATGCAACGTTACTTTGGCGCTTAGCGGCATGTTAAAGTTAAATGTAAGGGATTCTAGAAAACTTTCAGTAGCAAAAGCAGGAAGGAGATAAACGACGTCTCTTAGGGCTTGGTATGCTCCGTTGTTAAAGTAGTTTGTGCACAGTTGCAAAAGCAAGCCATTTGCAGTGTTTGGTACGCTTGGTGGGCTAGTTGCATAGATAGCAGAGATCGATGCAAAGAATTTTGCAGAAGCATCTGCGAATCCAAGTCCACCTATTACTATTGTTATGAGTATTATGTTGAATATGCTTTCTAAATACTCCTTCTGTACAAAGGAAACTAACCTTGCAAGTCCAAACGCTCTGCCTATTGCGTATATTATGCTGAGAATTGAAAGCACCATCAGCACAATTACAAGAGAGACATTCAACAAGGTGGCATAACTCGCGCTCAATGCAGACAAGTTGTCTACATTAAACATGGTGTTGCAAACCGCCTCTCCTCCAAATTGTGCATTGGCAAGGTCAGAACTAGCCAAGAAGGCGAAGACAAGCAACATTGTGCCTATTTTGTTCATCATATCAACTTGCTAAGCCCGAGTATGTTGCTTTCGCCACCCATCATCTTCGAAAGGCCCATAGCAGCTCCATAGATTATTAGTACATTGAAAAGGGGTATAAGGAATGCAGTTATGGAGGTTATGCCATATATGTTGGTGAGCGCAAGCCCAGCATCTATCGCTTCTGGCGGCGAACAGCCCAATATGCCCGTTGGTGTTATAGGTATTTCGGAGACCAACGCGCTTGCGGCGAAAGCCGCTATAAGGCCCATTGTAAGGCCGTAGAATGGGATGAGGTAAAAGGCACTGAATTCCAATTCGTAGGTAGGCAGGTTTGGCGACCAGCATGAATAATGCTTGAGCGTAGCTGTTGCATTAGGCAGTATGAATGGGCTTATTCCAGCGCCTCTTGGAATTACGTTAGCCGGGTTGTTTACTACCTGAATTCCAGAACTTGGACTAGCTGTGCAATAGTATGGCGAGATCAGGGAACCAGTTCTTTCAGCCGTGTTCGGATCTCCGCAAACAGTCTCATAGGCGTATTCGCCATTAGGGCATAGGCTGCTGTCTTTTATGTAGCAATTTGGGCATTCCTGCAGAGGGTTAGGTGAGAGTGTAGTGTATGCATAATTAGCAGTATTAGGGTTGCCGCATTGCGTTTCATATACCCACTGCCCATTGATTTGTGCGAACCCTGAAGTGTCGCCATAGACAATCGTGTTGCCGTCTGGCGCTGCTTCGTAGATGGGCAAATAAGGCATAGAGTTTACTCCTATAGGATATGCCTGTGGAGAGGTTAGTGAAGCGTATTCAAACAACACTATGAAAGGTAGTATTATAACTAATGCAAGGACTGTGCCAATAAGAAGCCCACCAAGCCTTCTTGTATAGGAAAGGGCCCTGAAGATAAGGCCTGCAGCTAGCAGATAAGGCCACACTTGAAGTATAAGCAAGAGCAATATCATTTGGATTGTTTGAGCGTAAAATGCTAGACCACTCACCACACCCACAGCAAGGCTCATCTTTTTGAGAAACGTGTAGCCTGCAAGGGGCGTATAGTTGAAGGCGACTTGATACGAATTTTCTGCTACGCTTATCCCAAAACCGTTTATTGACTGGAATTTTGAAAGGAAGCTTATCATGCCGTCATATACATAAAATGCGTTTAGGTTGTTTGCTACTTGGTTTGTTACATTTGCAAAGACCACGTATGTAGCTGCAAGACCGTAGTCAATGCTTCTGGTAATGCTTGTATGCCCGCTTGCTATGGGCGCTATTATCCCGTTACATATGGCATTTGTAGGGGATTTGGTGACTATCACATTGGGGTTCAGAAAGTCCAATTTGCTGCTTTGCAGCTGCGTGCACAATGTGTTTGTAACAGAAGGCTGCAAAACCGAGATTGGCGAAAGAAGCGTGTTTCCTATTATCGAGAATATGATTACTATGAAAATCGCGATTACTCCAGTTTCAACTGCTTGGATGAGCTCAGATATTGCCCTAGCCTTTACGTTGCGGTTGTTCAGAAGATAGCCCAGAATGTAATATATAGAGGTTATTACAATTCCGAGCAGCACCGCAATAAATACTACAGGCAGCCAGCTGGTGAATGCCGAGTAAGGCGAAGCTATAGTTACCTGTTTGCTCGAAGCAAACGCACTAGCTAATGCTGCAAAAGCTGCCAATGGCAACAGGTTTGCTATTTTCACCAAAACTCTCCACCTTCAAAGAGCCCAGATATTGAGCTGAGCCCTTTTGCAAAGCCAGCTATGAATCCTATTGTTATGAGGAAGTCTATCCCTGTAAGAACTATCCCCATGAAGGCATAGTCTGCTATTTTTGTGGCGTAGTCCCAAGCAACTACCGGAGCGTTGAAAAGAAGCATAACCATCGAAAGTCCTGGTGCGGCCCCGCTTGTAGCAATTGCGCTAAATACATTAAGCGAGACTTGAAAACCGCCTATAGGTGCTGTGCTTGAAGTGAAGAGCGAGGATACTGGAACTTGCTCAGGCACAGGCTGAATATACTGGGAATAAAGCCAGCCACAATTGCTCGCTCCAGGAGTGATAAGGCAGGAAGTTATCTGGCTGTCAAGCGCTATTGTCAGAGGAAACACAAAGAAAAGACCTATTGCAAAGGCTATAAATGTATTTGATACTTCTCTTAGCTTCGGGCCAGAGTATGCAAATAGCCTTGTTACTATCGCTACTGGCAAAACAACTGTAAGGGCGCTTGCCTGTATGAGCGGAAGGCTGAGGAAAATAATGAAAAGGACTCCCCATACTACTAGCACGATCGAGACATAGGTACTAAGAAACAGCGAAGCATATGTGCTGAGAATTAAAAACATGCTTGTGCTTGGTTCACTAAATATGACAAAGTTTGGGTGGGCTGTTACAAAAGCGTTGTAGATATAGGCAAGGGCGTTGCCAATGACATAATCTAGCGCATGCGAAGCTATTCCGTATTCTATGGCAGAGGTATAAAGCTGGCTTACCAATGCAGTTCCTCTGTCGAAGAGAAGGTTGCCAATATAGATCTCATCATTGTAAAATAGGCCTTGGTAGGTTGACGATTGGAAAAGAACAGAGCCAGCATAGCAAGCCAAGTCTGAAAGCAGGAGGACGGAGAAGATTAGTACAATAGATACAAACGCCTCAAACATCTCATAATGTATTATGCCCTTTAGCTTCTCCCTTCTTTTTGTCGGCATAACACCGCTTATCGCATAAAGCAGCCCAGATATTGAAAGCACAGCAAGCACTATAAATAGGCTTACGGTTAGCCACTGCTTCTCCCAAGCCCCGCCATAGCCTGCGCTCATACCATTGGCGAAGACGCCGCATATGCTACTGAGCAGTAAACCGGTCATTATACCAACTTCATCTTGCCAGTCAAGCCTAGCCTGAAAGAGCCGCCGAGGGTCCTAGCTATATTGTCCGCAAGCGAGTAGACTATGGCAAGATCTGATATGTATATAAGCAGCAGCAATATCAAGTAGGCACCATATGACCAGAATATGTTGAGGAAGTAATAGATACTGCCTATTATGTAAAACAAATTGGTAAGGCCTGTCCATATGATGCCGGCCTCGCCGCTGAGAAAGTTTGACGCCCGCACGCCAATACTTTGTGGTATTAGAAACTGCATGGCGTTGCTTAACGGAATGTTAAACATAACAATCGTTGCAGGAAATACTATTCCTATCCCCATGCCTATTCCTATAAGCGTCCCCCCTATTCCTCTTATGAATGGAAAAGCCCTGAAAAGAATGCCTATTGGCAATAGAATCCATAGGCCGAGCACTATTGCATAGTATATTCCTATGTGGAGTATGTAGGTAAGAAAGGCCATTGGAATATAAAGCAGTATGAATGCATCGTTTATCATCGATTCATATGTGCCCGTGGTTATACCTTGCTCGAGAAGCTGGTTTGCATAAAT
>ERZ1669251.179-NODE-179-length-21564-cov-11.872518_pt1 | contig 21564 bp, 24 predicted proteins | sample MGYA00579294_ERZ1669251 | MGnify/ENA primary metagenome ERZ1669251 (study PRJEB41166, sample SAMN08046056) | hot springs metagenome | biome: hot spring; feature: acid hot spring; material: thermophilic sediment; isolation source: thermophilic sediment from acid...
AAGCGCGTCGATGAACCGAGAAGCCCCAACCGTGAGGTTGGGGTAGTTCACTAGAAGAAGTCTTTACAGTCACAGAGTTGTAATTTACATTATAGCTAATGATGTAAAAGAAAAGAAGATATATAGAAAAATAACATTTTTAGATGGTGCAGCACCTGACCGCAGCCCTGTCTATGGATTCGAATATAGTAGGGTGCTGATGCGCCAGCAGGCCCAGATCCTTAACCCTTGCGTTTACTGAGACTGCCAGAGCTATTTCGTTTATTATCATGGAAGCCGCTTCTCCTACTATTAAACCGCCTATTACTCTCTGCGTCTCTTTTTCAATTACTATTTTTACCCAGCCCTTTCTCATCTTCATTATCTGAGCATAGGCATCGTCCTCGAGCGGGTAAGACACCACTTCATGTGGTATAGCAAGCTTATCAGCCTCTTCCGGGGTAATGCCCACGCTGGACACTTCTGGTTCCGTGAAAACAGTAACGGGTATGCTCCTGAAGTTCATTTCATAAAGGGGCCTTTCTGCTATTATGTTCCATGCTGCGATCGTCGACTCTTTGACAGCTGAGTGGAAGAGCATGTACTTACCTATCACGTCTCCTGCAGCGTATATGTTTGGTACCCTGGTTCTCATGTGACTGTCAACTGCGACTTTCCTGTTTTCAACTATCCCGAGGGCTTCAAGCCCTTCCGTGTAAGGCACTCTGCCAGCAGCCATGACAACTTCGTCCGCGGTTATTGATTTGCTCTGACCAGTCTCGTCAACATAATAAACTGTCTTCTGGTTCCCGTTCCTTTCTATTGATGTCACCTTTGAGTTTGTTTTTATCTTTACGCCGTTTTCTTCAAGCGTTGACCTGACTTCCTTCACAGCGTCCTGATCCCAGCCGTTCATTATCTGGGGCAGCATTTCAAGTATCGTTATGTCTGTTGAGATCCTGCTCAGGGCAGATGCCGCTTCTACACCTATATACCCTCCGCCTATTATGACAAATGACCTGCCAGGCTTTCTGTAGTCTGTTCTGTAACCGAAAAGGTCCTCTGAGCCTATCGCGAGCTCTGAACCTTTTATGGGAGGCTTAAGGGGAACTGAGCCTGTAGCTATCAGCATGTATTTGCCCTTAACTGTCTTTTTCCATGAGCCGTCAAGGCTCTGAACCTCAACTTCGCAGCACCTGGTAGGCTTTGCTGTAGCTTTAACGAACTCAAGGTTTTCATGCTCAAGTATTTCCCTTATGTGTTGCTGATACCTTATCTCCTGAACCCAGTCCTTGTGGTCAACGGCTTTTTCCCAGATGTCCCTCACCATTTTTACTTCAACGGTGCCCTCTTTTTCGGCTATCTTTTTTGTCTTTTCAAGCAGGTACACTGTTATGTAAACTGCTTTTGACGGGATGCATCCCTCGTAAAGGCAGTTTCCTCCTAGGTTGCCCTTATCGTCCACTATCAGGGCTTTCCTCTTGCTGTCAGAAAGCTGAAAGCCCCCGTGATAACCTCCTCCCCCTGCACCAACTATTAAAGTTTCGTAGTAATCGCCTGTAGGTGGGTCCGTAAATGAGTCGTGAGTAGGTGGAAAATGATGGTATTTTGCCAGCATGACACAGTATTAGCAAAAGATGGCTTTAAAACCTTTCTCGTTTTTGTATTAGTTTTCGAAATTTTGATTTTTATGCGAGTTTCAAAATATTTAAACAGGCAAGTCAAATATATGTTAAAAATGAGCAAAGGAGTGGACGCTTTGATAAAACTGGAGAGCAGTTTAGCGGGTCTGTACGCAACCCTTTTCAAGCATAGCTATTTTGGTATAAACGCAAAAACTGTGTTTCAGAAAATAGCCATGGACTCAATGGAGCACGAAGAGCTGCTCAGGCTTCTTGAAAAGAAGCTGGATGAATACGAAACTGTAATGGACGAGGAAGTGATCGGGCTGTGCGAATCGCTTTCTGAGGAAGTTATAGAGCTGAGCAAAGAGGCCGGCAGAATGAGCGTAGAAAAGATATACGAAAAGCTAAGGGAGCTGGAAAAAGGCGAGGAGCTGGCATACGAAATATACGAAAAATATCTGAAGGAAGCGGGCAATAAAAATGACCAGATACTTGTGCTCATAATGCAGGGTATAGTCGAAGACGAACAGCTTCACGACAGGCTCTTATCTATAATCATAAGCAACACAAGGTTCTGATGCTTTTACAGTTAGCTAAAGCCTCGCCTTTTCAAGGCGGAGAGGAGGTCAGAGATTCAGAAAGGGTAGAACCTTATAAATTTCCTGCCAGAAGCTTTCCTTATCCTGTTCATTATAGCCAGGCCAATGCCTTCTTCTTTAAAAGACTGAATTACGGCAAACTCAACGTCCAGCCTGTCTATCTTTCTGAGGCTTTCAAAAAGGTTCCTTGCAACAGTGTAAAGGTTGTACTCTGTGCCCAGTATTATGAAAGTAACGTTATCCCGAGCGAGATCCTTTACCTTTATATAGTTTTCTTCTGTGAGAAGGAAAGCCACTTTTCTGTCGATCCTTCTGACGAGTTCAGGGAGCAGCGAATTGTCCGCAAGCAGGTAGAGGTCCTTTTCTGGAGCATAGTGTCTGTATTTCATTCCCGGAGCCAGAGGCCTTTCAAAGTCTGAAATTCCGGTCGCTTCAGGTGGTACCTCAATCTTCCCGAAGATGCTAGTTAGCTCATCGATCGTAAAGGGCCCGGGCCTCAGAAGCGTGGGTGGTTGTTTTGTAAGATCAACTATTGTTGATTCTACGCCGAAAAAAGTGTTGCCGGCATCAATAATTACGTCCGCACGGCCGTTGAGCTCTTCTATAACTGTCTTACCGCTTGTTGGACTGGGTCTACCTGAGATGTTTGCGCTTGGAGCCGCTATCGGGGTTCCTGAAAGCTCTATTAGCTTTAACGCAACGGGGTGGGCTGGCATCCTTACAGCTACGGTGTCGAGCCCTGCAGTCACCTCTACCGGGACTTCAGGCCTCTTCTTAAGTATTACAGTCAAGGGCCCTGGCCAAACTCTCTTTAACTTATCCTCCAAAATTACTTCTCTTGCCACTGAATATAGCTGTTCAAAGGAATTTATGTGAACTATGAGCGGGTTGTCTGGCTGCCTGTTCTTTATTTTGAAGATCTTCAAGCAGGCTTCACCGTTGAAGGCATCAGCTCCCAGTCCGTAGACAGTTTCTGTAGGGAAAGCGACAGTTTTACCGCTCTTTACCGCTTCAGCAGCTGGAAAAAGATCTTCGGGTTTAAAGTTTACGGGGTCGACCCTTATTATAAGGCTCATTCCTGTATTATTTTGTTCGAAATAACGCCAATGCCACCAATTTCAACAGTTACAACGTCTCCTGGCTTCAGGTACCTCTCGCCAGTGAACGCCGCGACCCCTTCCGGCGTACCTGTTGAGATCACGTCGCCCGGGTAAAGAGTTATCCCCTGAGACAGATAAGATATAAGCTCTTCTATCTTGAATATCATGTCAGAAGTTGAACCGTTCTGCCTCAGCTCTCCGTTAACCTTCGTCTTTATGTTCAGGCTGTACGGATCGTTGATTTCGTCTGATGTGACAAGCCATGGGCCGAGAGGAAGAGCGTCGTCGAGCATCTTGCCCATTACCCAGTTATATCCGTAAGTAGTCTGGGCGTTTGGCCCTCCAGGGGGGAACTGCCAGTCCCTGAAACTTATGTCGTCTGCAACAGTGTACCCTGCGATACATGATTTTGCCTCATGTGCAGACACGTACTTGCACTTTTTACCCATTATCACCGCCAGCTCACCTTCATAGTCCATCTTGTTTGAAGACTTGGGCTTCCTCACGTCGTCGTATGCGCCTTTAAGGGCGTTTGTAAACTTTGTAAACAGATACGGTTGCAGAGGTTTTGCAAGGTTGCCCTCTTTAGAGTGAGAATAATAGTTAACAGCCGCAAGGAATATTTTCTGGGGGTTCCTGACGGTTGGATCAAGCTTCAGGTCCTTAAGCTCATAAACTTCAGATGATTCGTTCACGGCATCATCAAGCTCATCCGCATAACCAAGAGCAAGTATATCTTCAACCGACTTTATATCTGAGCCGTACTTTGTCAACGCAGAAGTTATGTCGTAAACCTTTCCGTCCACATAAACTCCAACCCTTTTCAGGCCTTTTACCCTGTAGTTTAATACCTTCATCACTCTAATCCTAGTTGCCTCATGTCTTTAAACTTTAACGTGATCATCTTGAGAGCCTGCATTACGAGCTCCACATACTCATCTATTTCTTCAGGTTCAACTCCGTTCTTTTTTGCCTCCTCCTTTACCTTTTCCTCAACCTTTTTGTAGCTCTTCAAGCTCTCGTTCCAGTCAGCCCAGGGGATGTCCTTTATTGCTTCTCCTATTCTGTCGTTTTTCGGCAGTATCCCTTCAATCATCAGCGCCGCTATGATCGGATAACCTATGTAGCCTTTGAATATTGTCCCGTTGTCGTTGCTGTATGCCGTGCTGTTTTTTATTATGACTATGTACTCTTTATCCCCCCTTGAAGATCTCACCCTGTAAATCCCCGCTTCCTCTTTCTTGACTCTGCCGGCTGAAATGGATGATACCGCTTCGAGGACCTTTATCCTCGGAGGCAGTTTTAGCTTCATTCCATGGTAAGCGGACAACCTGATTGATTTAGAACTTACCGAGTTTATAAGTTTTTGTCATCTTAGCTAAAACACGCGATAGTTTTCCGGCTTTATTTCTTATGCAAAAAGATCGTTATATCGATTTATCGATATATTTATTAAGCAAAATATGAAATTCTTAATCAATGGAATTAGAGCACAGGATAGGGGTGGCCGCATCGAGGACTTTAATCAGCGCCTTCGTTTTTCTAGCAATGTCCCTGTTGAAGATATATTTCGGTTATTTCAGCGGCCTCCCGATCCTCGTCGCAGACGGCGTTCACAACTTCGCAGATTTTCTTATGTTCATAGCTGCATACGTGGGTCTCAGGCTGTCCCTCATAGGGCCTACAAAGAACTTCAGGTATGGCCTTTACAAGGCTGAAAACCTGTCAGCTTTCGTCATGAGCATGTTCATAATCTATGCCGTTTACGAGATATTTTTGGAAGGTATAAGGTTCACCGTACCGAGATACCCATTGATAGGGATAACGGTCCAGGTTGTAAGCCTTGTAATTGACCTTGCCCTGGCAGTATGGCTCGGAAACATGAAGTTAAAACAGGTGAGCCTGATAAACGCTGAAACGCTGCACAACTATGAAGATTCGATCCTCAGCCTCATAGTTCTGATAGGCATAATCATGCTTGATTATGAACTCAGATATCCGTACTACGCAGTCCTCATAATCACTGTAGCGATAATACTTTACCAGGTACTGATGATACTGAAAGATTCAACTCTGGCGCTTCTTGACGCCACCGATAAACGCATTGAGAAGGTAGTAGATGAATCAGTAAAGGAGATCAGGGAAATAAGCGGATATCACGATCTGAGGGTCAGGAAAGCCGGTCCTTACTATTTTATAGAGCTGCACCTGGAGCTGCCCCCAAACGTAAGCGTTAGAAAAGCTGACAAGATTACAGATGAGCTCGAAAAAAGGATAAAGGAAAAAGAGCCACTTGTTTTGCTCGTCAACCCCCACGTCGAGCCCAGCGAAATCAAGAAGGAGACAAGGGCTTTGATACCGGCAGGCCAAAACGGAGAAGTGTCAAACTTTGCTCAGGCATCTGAGGTCGTTTTAGCGGAAATAGAAAGCGGAAAGATGAGCCTGCTTGAAAACCCTTTCAAAAAAATGGAGAGGAGAAGACTTCCCGCTCTTGTCGAATTCATCAGGGAACACGGGGTAAACATAGTGGTAACTAACAGGATAGAGGAGCCTCTCATGCTTGCCCTCTTTGGCGCAGGAGTTGAAGTTTATCTGTCAGATGATGACTACATAACAGCTCTGGGAAAGCTCAGGGCAGGACAGCTGAAGCCAGCTGAACTTAAAGAAAACATTTAAACAGCGGCGCGCATGTATTTTGCAGTTGAACGAGACAGACCTAAAAAGGTATCTGGAAGAAAAAGGTGTAGCTTTTAAGATAATAAAGCACGGGTCATCTTACAGGGCAGACGAAGCTAGCAGGGAGCTCAACACAGACATCAAGAGCATAGTGAAGACGGTACTTTTCATAGCTGACAGAAAGGATCCCGTTATAGTAATAGTGAGGGGAGACAAGAGGGTTGACCAGACAAAGATGGCAAAGCTGCTCGGGTACAAGAAGCTCAGGCTTGCGACGGCAGAAGAGCTCAGGGAGATAACCGGCTATGAACCCGGAACCCTGCCCCCTGTGGCGCATAAGCAGAGCATAAAGACGGTTCTTGACGAGGATGTGATGCATATGGATTACGTTTACGCCGGAGGAGGTTCGCTCGGAAATTCCCTTCAAATATCTCCAAAGGACATAGCCAGGCTGCAAAACGCATTAATACTGAAAGTGTAATGATAAACAGCGTAGAGATGCAGGATGAAAGGGTCATAGGTATTGACGAAGCGGGGAGGGGAAGCTTTATAGGGCCGCTCGTGATAGCTGGTTTTTCTGTCCCATTTACCCTTATAACCAAGCTCAGGGATGTTGGGGTTAAAGATTCTAAAAAGCTTACCCCCACTAAAAGGTCAGAGCTTTACGCAAAGCTCAGGGAAATTCAAAGCTCAGATTTTTTAACCTACAGGCTGAGCCCGCAGCTGATCGACTCATATGTCTGGTCCAGCGTCAGAAACATAAACCTGAACTACCTGGAAGCTTACTATATGGCGAGGATAATCAACAGGCTCCCAGGCAAGTATGTTGTCGTTGACGCGGCAGACGTAAACCAGTCGCTTTTTTTAAAAAACGTTATTAAAAACGTAAAAAGGAAGGTACTAATGATCAGCTCGCACCACGCGGACGACCTGTACCCAGCTGTTTCGGCTGCAAGCATAATAGCAAAAGTTGTAAGGGACACGGAAATAGAAAAGCTCCACAGGATTTACGGAGACTTTGGATCCGGTTACCCCTCTGACCCCAGGACAATAAGCTTCTTGAAAAACCTGAAAGAGAAACCGGACATGCTTCACATAATTCGTTTAAGCTGGAAAACGTTAAATAAGTTCAGGAAAATATAATTCTTATGAGCAAGACGTTTGAGACGAATTTTATCTGGCATAACGGCTCGATCGTTCCCTGGCAGGACGCAAAGGTTCACGTAATGACGAACGGACTGCACTATGGAACCGGGGTCTTCGAGGGCATAAGGGCATACTGGAACGGAAAACAGCTTTACGTGTTCAGGTTGCAGGACCACGTGAACAGGTTCTTCAACTCTATAAAGATCTACGGTTTTGGAATAGATTTTACAAAGGATCAGATCTCTGAAGGGATAAAGGAAACGCTGAGAAAAAACGAGCTCAGAACAGACGTTTACATAAGGCCTCTTGCGGTAAAGGGCTATGGGCCCATAGGCCTTGACGTAAGGAAGCTGAAAACCGAAGTATTCATAATAGCCATGCCTTACGGCCGCTACTTTGAAAAAGAGGGCATAGAGGTCCTTGTATCTTCATGGAGGAGGATAAGCCCCCAGACGCTTCCTGTAATAGCTAAAGTTACCGGCCATTACTCAAACAGCGTGCTTGCAAAGCTAGACGCCCTGAACAAAGGGTTTGACGACGCCATACTGCTCAACGAAGAAGGAAAGGTCTGCGAAGGAACCGGAGAAAACATAATGATGGTCAAAGACGGAGTGATCTACACGCCTCCGATTTCAGCAGGCATACTGGACGGAATTACCAGGAGGAGCATAATCGAGTTTGCGCCGGACCTTGGCCTGAAGGTAGTTGAAAAGGACATTGACCGGGGAGAGCTCTACACAGCTGATGAGCTTTTCTTTGTTGGAACAGCTGCTGAAGTCACGCCGATTTTAAAGGTTGACGGCAGGCAGATAGGAGATGGAAAGGTAGGCCCTGTATCAAAAAAGCTCAAGGAATACTTTTTCTCCATAACACAGGGAAAAGTTGATAAGTACCTTAAATGGCTTGAAGCTGTATGGTAAGGGTGAGCTTTCAGGGAGAAAGAGGGGCTTACAGCGAGGAAGCAGTTATAAATTTTTTCGGAAACGAAGTAGATTTTTTGCCTCTCCCGTACCTTTCTGACGTTTTCAGGAGCGTTGAATCAAGCAGTTCTGATTATGCGGTCGTGCCAATAGAGAATTCCCTCGAAGGAAGCGTGAGCGAAACTTACGACCTTCTGCTGAACAGCAGCGTTAAGATAGTTGGAGAATCAATACTGAGGGTAAGGCACTGCTTCATGATACATCCAGAAGCGGAGCTTTCAGGAATAAAGGAGGTCTGGTCCCATCCCCAGGCGCTTTCACAGTGCAGGAAGTTTATAGAAAAGATGAAGCTAAAGCCTGTTCCTTTCTACGATACAGCAGGGAGCGCAAAAGCGATTTCGGAAAAGGGGATACTTACAGCTGGGGCTATAGCTTCATGCAGGGCAGCTTCCTTTTATAACTTGAAGGTCGTGGAAAAGGGAATTGAGGACTCAGAAAACAACTTCACCAGGTTCATAGTTATCGGAACGAAAGAAGTTAAAAAAGGGCAGAACAACAAGACTTCTTTAATCTTCGGAACCCCTCACAGTCCAGGCTCCCTTTACAGAGCGCTAAAAGTCTTTGCAGACAGTGGGATAAACCTGACGAAGATAGAAAGCAGGCCGACAAAGGCAAAGCCCTGGGAGTACTACTTCTTCGTGGATTTCGTAGGAAACGTTGATGACCGGAAGGTAAGAGATGCGTTGGAAGAGCTAAAAAAAGTTACAACTTTTATTAAGCTGCTCGGATCATATCCTGCTGAGTTAGTATGACAGGCTACGATCTAGCAAAAATAGGCCAGTACCTGGCATCTCTCGGATACGTCGAGGGAAGAGAAGGCAACCTGAGCGAAAGGGTTGGAAACGGAGCGCTGATAAAAGCGACAAACGTGTTCATGGCTTTTGCCACTCCAGAAGACTTTTCTTACATAGACCTAGAAGGCAACCTGATTTACGGGAAGCCACCTTCCTCAGAGTACAGGCTTCACACCACCATATACAAAAAAGTGAAAAGCGTGAACTACGTTGTGCACACTCATCCCGTCTACACCCTTGCTCTTTCACAGCACTACAGCTACATACCGATAATCTTGACAGAAGGCAAGATATACTTTTCAAAAGAGGTCCCTGTGCTGCCTCTGATAGAACCAGGGACCCAGGAGCTCGCTGACAGCGTTACTTCTTATATTCAGAAAGGGTACGAAGCCGTAGTTTTGAAGGACCACGGGCTTGTAAGTGTTGGAGAAACGCTCGACGTTGCAGTAATGAGGACCATAGCTGTAGAAAAGAGCGCCAAGATAATAATGCTCTCGAGGAACCTTCTATGATAAAGACAGGGGTCTGCGGTTTTGCTGCAAAGAGAGAGCTTATCTACAGCACCCTCGACGCTGTGGAGCTTCAGGAAACTTTCTACAGCATGCCGAGTTACGATAAGATGAAAAAGCTCAGGTCAGAGGCTCCTGAAAGCTTTGATTTTTCAGTAAAGGTCTTCCAGGGCATAACTCACGGTTTTAACTCCCCTACGATGAAGAAGGCAAAGAACTTTACGCCAAACGCTAACGTAGGGCTGCTGAAGGACACAAAGGAAAATTTGGAGCTGTGGGAAAACTTCAGAAAGCAGACCGCAGTCCTGAACCCGGTGATGTACGTCTTTCAGACTCCCCCGAGCTTCGGAAGCGAAGACCAGCTGAAACAGGCCTACAGCTTCTTCAGAGAAATTAACGGAGAAGCAAGGATAGGGTGGGAGCCTCGTGGAAGAGCCTACGATAACCTTCAGATGCTGATGAAGATATTTGAAGACCTGAGCCTGGTTCACATAGTTGACCCCTTTAAGAAAAAGCCGATCAAAGCATTCGGGCTGCAGTACTTCAGGTTGCACGGCAAGGGATCCGGCGAAGTAAATTACGGTTATAACTACACTGACAACGACCTGTTTGAGCTGTACAACATGGTGAAAAGCTACGACAGGGCTTACGTGATGTTCAACAACATAAAAATGTTTGAAAATGCAAAAATATTTAAAGAAAAATTTGTTGGTTAAGGCGGAGTAATCTTTATAGCTCCAACCGGGCAGGCAGTTTCACATGCCATACAGAATATGCAGTCTTTTTCTCTTACTGGGTCAGCTTTGTCAGTATAATACTTTGGCTGCTCTTCTGGGCTCAGAGGCCACTTGTCGTTTCCGGATCCTGACTTTCCGGGGTTCAGAAGCCATTCAAAAACGTTTACAGGGCATACGTCCATGCATGCCCCATCAGCTATGCAGCAGTCAAAGTCAACAGCAACGATGCTTCCGTGGATTCCCAGCTTTGTCGGATAAGGCTTTCCGTCAGCATCCATTCTCTGTTTTCCTTCAGCAAAAACCTTGTGCCCAGCGTGTTCACCTGTTACAGGATATTCGTCGGGTTTTTTCTGAAAATCTGGATCGATCGGTTTCGATTTAAAAGGTACTGGTCTTACCATTTCAGATCACATATACTATAAAAAATATACTATAAAACGTTTTTGTAAATGTTTGTTTTCTCTGACTTGCTCTGTTTTTTACAGGGCTTATGAAAGTTTTCAAATTTTTAACAACGTTTAAATTTTAATCAGCTTCTCAAAGATCAGTTGAGTAGCGAAGACCTGAAGAAGTTCCTGAGCGTTTTCGGGCCAGCCTGGCTTGTTATGATAGCAGATGTCGACGTAGCTTCAATCATAGAAGGCATCGAAGCCGGTGTCGTCTCGGGAGCTGTCATGGTCCTGATCATGCTGATACTCATACCGCCCCTTTTTTTCATACAGGACGCAGCCGGGAGGCTCGGGTCAGTGGGCAACATAGGCTTTGGGGAAGCTATAAGGAAGAAATACGGAAAGAACGTTTCTCTTGCACTTTCACTGCCGATGGCGTTGAGTGACTTCCTAGAGTACCTCGCAGAGTTTGCAGGTATGGCAATCGGGCTGACGTTGCTCGGCCTTCCGGTTTGGACAGGCCTGGTAGTTTTTTACATAGTTCACCTTACAGTTGTGTTTACAAGGAAGTACAGGAGCGCTGAAATGATTCTCCTTCCGTTGAGCTTTCTCCTCGTGATAACCCTTTTTGTTGAGCTGTTCCTTTTCAAGCCAAACTTTTCTCTCCTGCTTAACTCTCTTTTAACTTTCAAGCTGAACCTGTCTTTCTTTTACCTGATAGCCGCGAGCATAGGCGCTGTTATAATGCCCTGGATGCTTTTCTTCCACAGCGGGGCTGACGCGAGAAAGCACATAGGAATAAAAAACATGAAGTACGAAACCCTTGAGACGCTTATAGGTTCAGTAGTATCCGAAGCGCTCATGGCCGTCGTTGTCATCTATGGCTGGGTGATTTCTTTCAGGGATACTGACGCTTCTCTTTCTGGCATCCTTTACTACCTTCAGAACATGGACTTCGCGCTGCGCCTCCTGATGGCTGTGGGCTTTATAGCTTCTGGTCTTCTCGCTTTAGTGGTTATATCTATGGCATCCGCATGGGGCGTTGTTGAAGCAGCTGAGCTAGACCAGAAGCACTACGTTCTGATATACCTGCTGGAATCTCTTCCGGCTCTCTTTATAGCCATATTCGTAAGGAACTACCTGCAGCTCATACTTGGGCTGATGGTGCTTTACTCTGTGCTGCTGATACCTCTGCTTTACGTTCTGGGGAAGACAGCGTCCGACTGCAGCTTTATGAAAGGATTTGCGCTCAAGGGCAGGAGGTTAAAGGTATACTGGGCTATGGCAGCAGCAGTATCAATCGGCGGGATTGTCGGGTTTGTTTCTTTTCTGATGAGCTTACTGTAAAGTCGTGGTACAGAAAAAAATATTAAACAACCAGAAGATAATAAATGCGTGAAAGTAGCTGTAGGAGGCACCTTTGAAGCCCTTCACGCAGGCCACATAAAGCTTCTGAAGAAGGCCATTGAAATCGGGGACGAGATAATAATAGGCGTAACATCAGATTCTTTTGTAGAAAAGATGGGCAAGAAGGTTGAAACGCCCTACCTGGACAGGGTAGTCAGGTTAAAGGAGAAGATAGACGAAATCGCAGAAAAGGACTTCAGGTTCTACATCGCAATGCTGGAAGACCCGTACGGGCCCGTGCTGAAAGAGGAAATAGATTACATAGTGGTGAGCCCCGAAAGCTTCAGCAACGCGTTAAAGGCAAACGAGCTCAGGAAAAAGCTAGGGTTCAGGCCCATGAGCATTTACGTGATAAACTTTGTTAAGGCCGAAACAGGGGAAAAGATCTCTTCCACTGACATAAAGAAAGGCAGGATCCTTCCTGATGGTAAGTCAGTAAAACTTAAGGTTAACCCTGAAACTTAATCAGCTGGCTGGCTTTAGATAAGAAGCGTCGACGTTTATCTGTATTGGAACAGCCGTTTCAAGCAGCATTATAGTTGCCTCCCTTTTTTCTTTGTTGAACCTCAGGACCTTGGCTTTCATGCCTTTGAAAGGCCCGTTAATAACTTCAACTACCTGGTCGTTCTGAAGGGCTATCTCTTCAGTCTTTGCCTTGATGAGAGGAGCAACGTCGTTCAAGCTCAGAACTCCCGGGACTATCGACTTCACGTTCTTCACATCTGTTATTAGCTTGCTTACTGCAGCTTGGTTGTCAGCCTCTATGATCAGGTAACCTTTCATGTTTTCGCTTATTACTATAGAATAAACCGGTAAACCGTTCATCTTTGCCCTGCTTACGAGGAGCTGGGCTATGCCTGACTCCTGTCCGCCAACTACCTTAACTGCATAGAATTTTGGGCTCATCTTAAGCTCAGCCAGAAGGCAACCAGGTGCATGATTATGCCAATTCCCCCGATCAGGAACAGGGCCAGCAAGAAAAGCTTTAAGTAGGCAGAAAGCTCTGCCCAGGAAGACTTTCTGCTGTAGCTAAGAATCTCCCTTACGCTCTTAAAAAACTGAGATACACCCATATGGCTCAGCTATATTAAAGAAACGCGATTTTTAAGCTTTATTAAAAATATACATTTGCGAGTCAGCTCTCAAATTTTTCAAGGGTTCTTACCGGGCAATAAAGGTATACCTATTTCTTTTATTACAAGCTTCCCGACGTATCTGCTGTTCAGGAGCCCTGGCTTTGCGTCGTGCAGCGTTACAGTTACGTCTGCCTGAACGGTCGCGTTTGCAGCAACCCCGGTATCTGGATCAAGCCCGCTTGGCACGTCGACAGAGACCACGAAAGCCTGAGACTGATTTATCATCTGTATCACTGAAGCGAACGGTTCTTTGACTTCGCCTTTTATGCCCGTTCCGAATATACCGTCTATTATTACTTCACAGCCCTTGAGCTCGTTGATGCCTGGAATCTCAGTATGGACCTTTTTGAGAAGCTCGTAGAGCTTCAGCATGAGCTCTGCGTCCCCGCCCCTAACGCTTCCTCCGATTAAATAAGCTTCAACGTTATATCCGGAAAGTAGGAGGTGTCTTGCGGCCGCAAGGGCGTCCCCACCGTTGTTTCCCTTTCCGCAAACAACACAGACCTTACCAGTTGTCCTTGGGTCGAACCTCTCAAGCACGACCTCCGCTACAGCTCTGCCGGCGTTTTCCATCATGAGAGTTGTTGTGAAACCGTTATTTGAAGACCAGTCTTCAATTTTCTTCATTTCTTCAGTTGTAACTGTCATAAATATTATAGCCCAATGGCTCTGATTTAAATCTATCCGTTCTGGCTGTTATTTTGAACGCAACGAAAAAGCTGAGCGTTATTTTATTTCTATAAAGTCAACGACGCCGTCTTCAAGCCTCAAATCAACAAAATAAAGTGGCCCCTTGGGTTTTACGCTTCTCCAGAAGAGAAAGCCTTCCCTTGACGAAAGCCTGCGAAGCACGTTTGCGTACTTTGCGGCAAGCTCTGTTGACCTGAGGTTGCTGTACCCGAAAAAGAACGTATAGGCTTTCTCCTTCACGTTTTTCCTGATGACGCTCTTGAAGAACATTTCAAACTCTGCGCTTTCTTTGACAGCAAAGTCTTCCTGAGATAGCAGGTTAACCACGTTTATGTACCTGTCATTTTTTACCTGCTTTTCTATCAGATCCAGAAGCTCCTCTGAACTGTATTTGGCTTCTTTAGGATCTGCGTAAACAAACCTGAAGTTTTCTACCCTGTTATCTGTTAAGCTTTTGACGTCTTCAAGTATTTCTTCTTCGGCTTCTTCTGGACCTATCCAGTAGTTCACCGAATAGCCGTGAAGGATATAGTGAGCCACGAGGGACTCGCGGTAAAGCCTCCCGGCTATGTCAGACACGTCTGTGTCCATAAACGTTAACATGTTATAGCCAAGAGACTTTTCCACTTCGACTTCTTTGTTACCTGATTCTGTTATCGCGACAACGGCTTTCAGCGGTTTCTTTGATAGGACATAATGAGGTTTTATCAGCTTGAAGCCGCTTGCAAAAGTTATATAGTAAAGAGGGTTGATTATATCGTTGTCCCTGTCTTTCAGGAGCTTGACGCTCCTTGCGTTTTTATCGAGTACGCTTTCGTAATCAACGCTGACTATGGCGTCAGCGACGAACCTTATCTGCTTTGAAGCAGGGTTCAGCCCTTCAGAAATAAGCAGCAGTGAACCTTCTTTTTCTTTTGTTGCGCCGTAGACAAGCTGCAGAAATGGCCTCATTTCATTTTCGTCTTTTATGCCGTAGAACATGGCATCCAAGGTGTCAACTACAACCAGCTCTCCGTTCTTTAGAGAGTCCGCTATCTCTGAAACCGCAACGCTTGAGTTGCCGCTCATAAGGCTCAGAACGTTCAATCTGTAGTTTTCGTCTGCCCCAACCATCCTGAGCTTTTTCTTCAAAGAAGATTCCGGTTCTGAATATGAAATGTACTTAGCTTTTCCTCGATTAGATACGGCTTTCAGCGCCAGAGACGTCTTACCAGTGCCGGGAGGACCTTCTATAAGCGTGACGTAGCCGGGAGTGTTTATAACGTCGAGAATATCACGTTCCACGATCATTTTTACAAGAACATAAATAAAAATATTAGCTTTTTATAAAAAACGCTCTATGCTTATACTGAGATTTTCGCGTAGTATCCGGAGCCAAAGATCTCCTTTATGACCTTTTCGGCAACCTCCCTGTATTCCTTTTTCGCATATATCCTCATTATGTTATAGTAGCCCTGGATGCTTTCTATAACCGGTATGTCCTTTATCGACATTTCCCTTATCCCTTCTTTCGTCATAATCAGTATGTTCTTCAGGTCTTCCCTGTCAAACGACCTTGGGACTGAGGGAACAGTCGGGAGGTCTATAAATATGTTCTGGTGCGGAATTGAAGCCATTTCCTCTATCTGGGCTATCAGCCTTTCCCTTACGATTTCCTGGTTGAACAGCCTCTCTAAGAACGCATCCCTGCCTATGAACGACTCTTCGTAAACAAGCTTGAGGAGCCTTCTTGAGAGGTAATCCTTTACAAAGGTCCTGGCCGCTTCTGCCTCCTTTTCTTTAGAGTAAAGTATCATGGATATAAGGGTGTCGTCCGTAAGCGCCGTGTATCTGCTGAGGTCCTTGGGGTCTGCAAACCCGTTAACGCTGTCGTAGAGCTCTATCGCGTGCCTAAGCATAACGTCAGCGGCCCTCGAGGTCTTGTGAAAGTAGACTTCTTTGAACATTTCGTACCTCGCTATGGTCATTCCCTCAAAAGCTGACACAGCGTCCCTCTCTATAGCCAGCTGGTTTGTGTACACGTGCATGGAGTTTATTATCTTCATTACGTTAACCCTGCCGTAGATGGCTCCGGTGTAATAGGAGTCCCTCTGGATGTAATCCATCAGGTCAGCGCTCAGGGGCCCTGCTATTATCGCGTTCATAAAGGCCTTGTTCGGGAGAATTCCGTTCGCGAGCTGTGCTATCTCTGCAGGGTCATAACCGTACTTTTTTATGGCGTCTGCTATCGCGCTTTCAGTTATGATCCTCCTGCCTATTTCTTCGTGGTTTGTGCGGTACTTTTTCGAGAGAGCATCTTCAAAAAGGTGAGAAAAAGGACCGTGACCAACGTCGTGAAGCATGCCGGCAAGCCTGAGCTTCTGGACGTCTTCTGAAGAAGCGTATCCTTTGCTGGTCAGCACCTCTCCCATCAATCCTGCTAGGTGCATGGCTCCAAGAGAGTGCTCAAAGCGAGTGTGGTTCGCGCTTGGATAGACGAAGTTTGCAGAAGAAAGCTGTTTTATCCTTCGCAGTCTCTGAAATTCTGCTGTGTCTATGACCTCCCTTTCGAGGTCGTTGAGCTTCAGAAGCCCGTAAATTGGATCCATTATTTCTATTATCAATTTTCCTTATATAATATACAGCAAAATTGAATATATAAACGATTGTGTTAAGCCTGAGCCTCAGCCTTCTTTGTTGCGGGCAGCATGAGTAAAAGGGCTGAAGAAACAACGCCCAGAAGGCCGTAGACAAGCATGCCGTAAAAGTACCCGAAATAGCTCACTGCTGGTCCGCCCAGTATCATCCCGAGCGCGCCGCCGAGCATGTTCCCGTAACTCCACACGACGCCGTTTGCCCTTGCGAAAACGCTCCTGTCAACGACCTGGGAAACGTAGCCAAGGAGGTTTGGAAACCCGCTGAACGCAAAGAAAGCGAAAAGCGCAAAGGATAATAGCTGAGCATAGTAGTTCTTTAAAAATAAGAATGTCAAGTAGAAAACTGTTGAAAGCAACGTAGTGACTATAACAACAAACCTGCCACCTTTCTGAGATGTCAGCCTGCCGAAGTACGGCTGACCGACTATCGCGGTGGCGTAGGAAATGGTCAGAAAAACTCCGGCTACATAGTGAGACCTGTACAGTTCAAAAAGGTAACTGGGGGCAAAAAGCTGCACGCCAGCTATGAACATCGACCTGACAAAAACTATTACTGTCAGAGGGAGAAGGACGTACATGTACGGTCTGAGCGAAGAAGCCTGAGATGTGCTCGAAGAAACGCTCTGAGGCTCAAACTTCACCCCCTTTAACCCGTAGTAAGTTATGAAGCTGAGCAAAAGGGTCAGAAGAGAAACAGCTAGGAGGCCTCTTGAAACCCCGAGGCCGTCAAGCATTACGACAAGGATGTAAGGCGCTATGGCCCTGCCAAGGCTGCCCATCGACCCGTTGACGCCAAGCGCTTTGGGCGCTTCCTCTTTTCTATAAGTGTGCTGGAGGATGGCCCCGCCAAGAGGATGGTAAAAGCCCAGGCCGCTTCCCAGGAAAAGAGAAGCTAAAGACACAAATACATAGCGGATCAGTATACCCGGGATCAGGAATGAAAGCACGTAAAACATTCCCGATAAAAATATCAGCAGAAAGCCGAGAAACATGAGCTCAGCGTATTTTCCGGACCTGTCACCCATCCTGCCAATGGGCGCTCCAAGGAACCCCGAAAGGAAGTTGTAAACGGCTCCAAGGATCCCTATAGCTGTTGCGTTTATCCCTAAGCTTAGGTAGTACATCGACAAAACAGGGAAAAGGACTAGGAAGCCGTCGTTTACAAAGTGTCCCAGAGAAGTGAATATGAGCGCCCTGTTGCTTTCTTTCATGTTTTTTTGAATAAATTATTTATCTATTTATGCATTTATTCAAAATCAGAGCTCAGGCAGCTTTTGAAAAAATCACTGTATCTCAGCTTCCCTTCCAGGAAAAGCATGTATGCATGCCTCGTGAGACTGTCGGCTTCCCGGTTTTCTTCTCGCGGGACCCAGCTGAAATCCAGCTTAACGTACTTCGAAGCAAGGCTCTGCGCCGCTTCAAAGAAAGGAAGGAGCTTTTTTGATTTTATTTTATACTCTTTTTTAAGCTGCTTTATCACGAGCGCAGAGTCCCCAAGCACTCTTGCAGAATCTGAATATTTCAGACCTGCTTTCAGACCACAGACAATCCCTGCGTATTCCGCTACGTTGTTGGTGCTCATAGATGAATATGGCCTGGCGGCAAGCCCGAAACCCTCTTCGAGCTTTCTGTTTTTCAGATCTTTTACTACATAAGCGTAAGTGGCTATACCTCCAGGGTTTTTTGGCTCGCAGAGGCCGTCAAAGTATATCAGGATCAAAAGCCAAAGAAGTCCTCCAGCTTTGTTGCCCCTATGATTTCGTCGAAGCTGAAGCCCAGGGCATCAAGTAGCTGTTCAAAAGTGCTTTCCATGAACTCTATGTACTTGTCCACGTCTACCTCCTCTTTTCTTGCCATTTCTACAGGCTTTACGCCATCCTTTGTGGTTGTCTTTACAAAAGCTATTATGTCCCCCGGCTTAACCTCTTTTTTCTGAGCCAGCAGCATGGCCGCCTTCACGTGCTGAGGAGTTGTATCGGTGTACTTTTCGATTGGCTTGTTGAGCATCACTTTAAAGGCAAGCTCATCTAGGGGCACGTTCCTGTTTTTGATGTCGTTGTAAGCTTTCCTTATCCTCTTCCTGATCTCCTCTTTAGCTACCTCGAAGTCTTCAGGGGACTTGACCCTGCCGAGTATGTTTATCACGTCGAAGAAAACGTTCTTTATGAAGTCCGGGACGTGACTCTTTTTGCCGGATAAACCCTTGACCTCGACGCTTCCGTCTTCGTAGACACCTATGTAGTTCTTCTTCCTCTGGCTGAACGCAACGTACCTGTAGACCTTGTCAACCTCCAGGTCAATGCCCAGCTTTTCCTTTGCAAAATCGATGATCTCCTTTACCTGGTCGTCACTAGGGTTCTTCAGAAACAGGCTATCAGTATCGCCGTAAATCACTGTAACTCCAAGGGACTTTGCCTTTTCTATGGTCTGCTGGATGGAATACCTGCCAAGAGCCGTCGTTGACTCTGCTACAGGGAGGCAGTAGAACGGGAAGTTTTCAAAACCCATAACTCCGTAGGAAGCGTTGAGGACGACTTTCAGAGCCTGAGATATTACGTTGTAGAACTCCTTCTCCTCCTTTGACCTAGCCTTTTTGCTCAGCCTTTTGAAATAGTTGACCCTTATGTCCCTGAGGGCTCCTATCAGCAGAGAAGTCATGCCCCTCATCTTCGTGCATACCCAGTATGATGTGTTCGGCAGTATGTTTGACCTGCACTCTTCATGCGGACACTTTACAGTTTCATAGCTAAGGTTAAAGACCTTTATTATGCTCGGGTACAGGCTTGCAAAGTCAAGAACCACAACATGAAAGTGAACCCCGGGGAGTGGCTCTACAACAAAGCCTCCCTGATATTTTTTCCCCTTTATGATTGCTTTTGAAGAAGCCTCCTGGCCCTTCTGCTCTATTTCCTCTTTTCTGGGTATGAGGGCGTTCCTCTTCCTGTGTTCGTATATCAGCATGCTCCTTATCCAGTTAGAAACGCTGAGCCTCGACGTGTCCTCTATGTTCATGCGGGCTATTCTGGAAAGAGTTATCAGCAATTTCATAAGAAGGTCGTTGTCGTAGCTTGTTAGCTCCAGGGTAAGCATCGCATCAGTGTAGTTGTAAAAAGCCAGGTTCATCATTGGCAGGTCGTTTATTGAACCCTCAACCTCAACCTTTTCTTTCTGAAGAATGCCCTCGCTTATCGCGTTAAGAGTGTGTTCGTTGTACCTGTTGCCAAACGCGTATCCCTGGATAGATTTGTTTACAAAAGTTTTGTAGAGGTCTATGTGAATTCCGTGGACGATGCTCGCTATCTCTCTTCCAAGCACTATGGGTATTGCTTCTTTCGGGATCTTCAGGTTGAGCGCCCTGTGGTAGAGGTAGGGCATGTCAAAAGAGTCCCCGTTAAAGGTAATTATTATTGGATAGTTCGTTATTTCTTTAAAGAACTCTAAAAGCATCTGCTTTTCATCGTCAAAGAATTTTATTTCAACGTCCTTTGGCATTTCTGGCACGTTCCCGAGCTCAACGTCGTTCCTCCTTATGGCATAAACGACTTTCCTTCCATCGTTTCCGGCGAGCGATATGCTTATTATCGGCTGGCTTGCCTTTTCAGCGTCCGGAAGCCTGTTTTCGACTTCGGTAAGCACTTCTATATCTATAGCGGCTCTCTTTATTTCTGGAAAAGGCTGGGAAAGCAGGGAAGCGAACTCTTCTATGTACTTCCTGAGGTAGTCATCGGACTCTTTCATAGCTTCCTTAAGCGCATTCTGCATATCTTCAGAGAACTCGCTCTGTATTTCTTTTACGGAACCGTTCTCAACCTTTACAAACGTTCCCGGAATAAGACCCAGATCGTACAGATAATTTTCATAGTACTTTATGTCAGCCTCGTAGCAGGTTTCTATGTTCCTTATGCTTTTCTCACTCGGGTGGCCTCCAACAGCCAGAGGGTCCTTCGTTATTATCTTTGACACCTGTATAGTTGTGTCCGTAAGCGGGTCCCATTTTTGCTCGACGACTATGTCTTCAACGTCGTCCCTCTTCCGGAGGTAAGCGAGCTCTGCGGGAGACTTTTTGCTGAAGCAGTAAGGCTTGTGAAGCGTTTTATCGTAATAATAGCGGACCTTCTGGGTTTCAGGATCAAGTATTTTTAGATAAGCTACCCTTCTATCCCCATCATAACCTGCTCCAAGCAAGAAACCCTTATCTAATTCAGGAGTATCCTTTACCACATCGTTTAAAAACCCGATCAGATCGTTAACCGACATCGGTTTTTAATTTGCCTGCTGCATTATTATCTTTTATGCATAAGAAAAATTGCTTTGAGGCATCATTATCTTTAATTTTTTTATCAGAGGAGGCGTAATACAAACGATAAAATAAAGTTCTGTGAGCAAAGGTTTTATATTTCTTTTCTAAAAAAGGCTTATGTCTTCAGATGACGAAATAGAGGAGATGCTCCTTAAAAAGAAGCTGATGGAGATGATGAAGAAACAGCAGCAGAAAAAGGAAGAAGACGACCCCGTAAAGCTAGTCAGGTCGCACCTTTATGACAGGGGTGACCAGGTCCTGGATGCTGCCCTTTCACAGTTCCCCAACGAGACCATGGTGTTTGTCAGAAAGCTGGCAGAGCTTATAAAGAAAGGGGCAATAAACGAAAAGATAAGCGGGAGCGAGCTCCTATACATACTGAGGAATATAGGCATTCCGGTAAGCCTTGAAACAAAGATAACGATAGTTAAAGACGGCAAAAGCATGTCACTTTCTGACATGTTGAAAGAAAAAGAAGAATAGACGATTATTTTATAATGTTAACAGTTCACACGTGGTTTAGCTGGTTTTCTTTCAATCCTCATTTTTAGAGTATATTACTGTAAGAGCATAATAGGTACATACAACACTGTGAGGTACGGAAACTTCTTTCCAATCCTCATTTTTAGAGTATATCACTGTAAGAGAAACCCGTATTTATATATCTCGAGGGCAACGCATCTTTCAATCCTCATTTTTAGAGTACATCACTGTAAGTCGATACTCGCGCCATCCTTGATTTTCCTAAGGTTGACTTTCAATCCTCATTTTTAGAGTATATCACTGTAAGAAGGATTGCCAATAACAGTATTGGTAGTTGAGCTATTAGGCTTTCAATCCTCATTTTTAGAGTATATCACT
>ERZ1669251.185-NODE-185-length-20603-cov-19.889624_pt1 | contig 20603 bp, 21 predicted proteins | sample MGYA00579294_ERZ1669251 | MGnify/ENA primary metagenome ERZ1669251 (study PRJEB41166, sample SAMN08046056) | hot springs metagenome | biome: hot spring; feature: acid hot spring; material: thermophilic sediment; isolation source: thermophilic sediment from acid...
TCGCTTTAGTCTATATTGAACAAAGTTCTGATAGCAAAAAATTCAGTAGAGTTTATCCACTGAATTTGAATATCCATTCAATGATGCATAGGGTATGCCCTCAGTGTGGATCTGAGAATATAGATTTTGAAACTGGCTTTATAACTGGCAAATACAAATGTTATGATTGTGGATATGTCGGTTCAATAATATTTGAATTCAATGATGAGAATTACAAGAAATTCCTTGAAGAGCTAAAAGAAAATAAAAAGTAATATTTATATAATTATTTATTTAATTATTTAAATTGTTCGGCAAATTCTTAAATATAAATTTCATATAAATAGGTATGAACATTCCATTCAATTCATTTACCCTGCAAATCGGAGTGGGGCAGGAGGCTTTAATTTTCCTGGTGGCAATTATAATTCTGGCATTCCTTTTCTATTCAATAAAAATAGTTAGGGAATATCAGAGAATCGTCGTGTTCAGGTTCGGTAGAGCTCTTGCCGAGAAGGGGCCTGGTATAGTTTTCATATACCCAATCATAGATGTTCCTGTTAGAGTTGACCTGAGGGAGAGATTCCTCACAATACCTCATCAAACCTGTATAACGAAGGATAATGCACCTGTGGATATAGATTTCATAATTTATTTCAAGGTTATCAATGCATCTGATTCTGTCATTCAGGTTCAGAACTTTGAAGGTGCAGCAATGGGTATTGCGACCACAACGCTGAGAGCGGTCATTGGAGACATAGCTCTTGATGAGGTCCTCTCAAAGAGGGAAAATATTAACGCAATACTTAGAACTAAATTAGACGAGGTTACAACAAGATGGGGAGTAAAAATAACAAATGTAGAAATAAGAGAGATACTTCCTCCTAAGAACGTTCAGGACGCAATGATACTACAGATGAGCGCAGAAAGATCCAGGAGAGCTGTGGTTACTGAAGCCGAAGGTAAGAAACAGGCAACTGTGACGGTGGCAGAAGGTGACAAGCAGTCAAATATATTGAGGGCGGAAGGAGACAGACAGGCAGCCATATTAAGAGCAGAAGGATTTGCACTTGCCTTAACCACAATATACAATGCTGCCAAGGAAATAGATCAGAAAACTCTTGCGCTACAGTATCTTGATATGCTGAAGAATCTTGGTTCGTCATCCTCAACCAAATACATAATACCGATGGAATTCACCGAAATGCTTAGACCATTCACGGAAACACTTAAGAACGCAGCAAATTCAAATAATAAGTAAATAATATACCTCAGATGAGCAAAAGATCAGAGCTAACAATAATGCAGAAATATGGGTACAGAACATTCATAATACTAATACTTTTATTCATTTTTTCAACTTTTCTCCTGATTGAATATCTGACAACAGGGCAGGATCACCCAACTTTGCTTGTTCTTTCAATTTTATTCTACGTAATACTTCTAATACTGGGAATAGGATTCTCACTTACAAATGTGAAAAAAATAAACAAGAAATATTTCCAGACCGATACCCTGATAGGACAGAAGGGAAGAGTGACGAGAGGAGTCAAAGCAGGAGAGAAGGGGACGGCTCAGGTATCAAATGAGGAATGGAGCTTTGTTTGCGATTCAGATACTTACGACAATGAACTCATAGAAGTAACAGGGGTCCTGGAAGATAAGGTAACAATAAAAATTAAGAAACTTTCCTGACGATGAGAATTCCATTTTCATATTTTATTACTTCAATTTCCTCTCCTTTTTTTATTACCTCTTCAGATTTTGCAGACCATTCCTCTGATAGAACGTTAACCACTCCTTCCTTTCCCGGCGATAGATCTGTTACTGCTTTCCCTCTTTTACCAACGTACCTATCAACCCCAACCTTGGGCGGTTTTTTCATTACAGACTTTCTAAGCCCTATGAGATACAGCGCTCCAATCGGAATTACGGTTGCCTCAAACGCTATCAGGGCATAATTTGAGCTATTGAGATAAGGCAAATTCGATGAGTATGTGACCCCAATCATCATCATTAAGCTCCCAGCAATGACCAGTGCAACTCCCGATACCATTGCCAGCCCATGCCCCAGTTTTATTTCCAGGAAAACCATCACAATCCCTATTATTATCAGAAGATACGAAACTGGTTGATATGTTATGAGACCTGAACCCCAGAATCCTATAGCAAGGGATATTACACCTGCAATACTGAGAATTATTGATCCATGGTAAATATCTAGCAAGATGGCAACTGCTCCTATTAAAATGAAAAATGTGACCACTGTTGAATTGGATATAAAGGATTCAAATTGCTGGAGTGAGGTTTCATAGAACTCAATTTTTGGGAGACTCTGGTAATTTAGTTTTATCAAGAGCGAGGTGAGGTTATCTGTCATACCGTTAATTACCCCAAGACTCAGGGCCTCTTTAGCTGTGTAAGCGGTATTGTTTTCAACCATGGCATATACTGCAGACATATTTTTGCCATGCATCTGGGCAAGAGATTCCATGTATGCGAGTGATGCATTGGTCACATGCTGTTCCTCAAGTGCTGTCCCCCCTATTATATAGGGCTTCGATGGGCCAATAAAGCTTCCATTTCCCATATAAATATTATTGGAGGCCATTGCTATGTATGAACCTGCAGAGGCTGCCATGTCTCCTGGTGGCACATATGTTGTAACATTGACATATTTCTCGGCACCTACGGTATAATTTACTATCGCAAATGCGTTATCAAGATATCCGCCAGGTGTATTCATTATAATAAGAACAGGATCACCATTCTCCACTGCAAAATTATAGACAGATTGAAAATAGTCCTGTGCTCCTGGGTCAACCTGGTAGTTGAAATTGATGACTACCAAAGATTTCTGGTTAACACCATTTACAGGTGCAATGAATAACACGATCAAAAAAATTATCAAAAGAAGCATTATTTTGAAATTTTTCATGGTTCTATGATATTAATTATGAAAATAAATATTACCAACAGGCGGTATGTTGATTATTCTTAAATAAAAGAAAGGGATTTGTAATTATGACCGAAAAACCTGTAATTAATTTTGGTCTTGAAGGGATCTATGTTGACGAAAGCGCAATATCAAAAGTTGATGGACAGAATGGAAAACTGTGGTACAGAGGATATACCATAGAGGACCTATCTGAGCATTCAAATTTTGAGGAGGTTTCATATTTGCTTGTATACGGAAAGCTCCCTAACAAGAAGGAATACGAAGAATTTGTAAAGAAAATGAAAGAAAGAAGGGAATTGCCCAAAGAGGTAATGGACGTAATAAAAGCAATGGCTAAGGATAGCCATCCGATGGATGTAATGAGAACGGCCGGATCCATGCTTGCCATGTACGATAAGGACCTCAATAATAAAGAGAAAGATGCAACAATTGATAAGGTGATAACACTCATATCAAAACTGGCCTCGATTGCAGCGGTAACTGGAAGATTTAGAAAGGGCATGAGTTATATCCCACCAGATAAATCTCTTGGACATTCAGCTAATTTCCTGTACATGTTAACAGGAAAGAAACCAACTCCAACAGAAGAGAAATTAATAGATCTTATGTTCATTCTCCACGCTGAGCACAGCACTAACGCATCAACGTTCTCTGTACTTGTCACAGCATCGACTCTTGCGGATATTTATGCAGCCACAACAACAGGAATAGGAACTTTAAAGGGACCTCTCCATGGGGGAGCAGATGAGGCCGCGCTGAAAATGATGTATGCAATAGGTGATCCTGCAAATACGGAGAAGTATATAGAGGAGGCACTGGAAGGAAAACAGAGAATAATGGGATTCGGGCATAGAGTGTACAAGGTATATGATCCAAGGGCAAAGATAGTTAGAAAATATCTGGAGGAAAGAATGGGACAGAATCCTTCCGAGGAAGTTAGAAAACTTCTAGAGATTGCTTTGAAGGCAGAAAAATTGATGATTGATAAACTTGGTAAAACAAAGGGAATATGGCCTAACATAGATTTCTTCTCGGGCCCATTATACAGATCTCTTGGAATAGAAGGGGAAATGTTTACCCCAATATTTGTTGCATCAAGGATGTCAGGATGGGGAGCACACGTAGTTGAGTACTGGAATAACAACAAGTTATTCAGACCACTTGAGTGGTATACCGGTCCTCTGGACGTTCCTTATATTCCAATAGACAAGAGATAAATTTAGTGAAACATTTAATTACCTTTTTTTTATAACCTTTTTACTATGGCAATATATCACGGTAGAGGGAGAGTAAAGATTAGTGGTGGAGTTCTCAAGAGTAACAGGCATAAAAAGAGGTTTGAGCTGGGAAGAGAACCCACAAATACCGTACTTGGAATAAATAAGAGGAAAGTAATTTATGGTATTGGTGGCAATGTTAAACAGCTTCTTCTGAGTGCTAACATGGTTAATGTAGTTATTCCTGATGAGAAAAAGACCAAGAGAGTTAAGATACTGAATGTTAAAGAAAATATTGCAGACCCACACTTTGCACAGAGAAATATCATAACAAAGGGAGCAATTCTTGAAACTGAACTGGGAATGGCAAAGGTAACATCCCGGCCAGGACAGGATGGCCAGATAAACGCAGTCTTGATTAAGAAATGAAAAGAATCATCTGGGAAAGTTATTTTGACCCTTCTGTCTCAAGAAAATATGGAAGAAGGGTCAAGAGGGGCTTCCCGAAAGATAGATTAATTGATATTTTAAATTCCTTGAATTTGAATTACACTTTTCAGGATGCTAAATATCCAAGAATCCCGTGGAAAACAGAGAGAAAAATAGAAGTTGAATGGGAAGAAAGTAAAGAAAAGTTGATAAAAAAAATAATAGAAAAAGCTTTCAATGATTCTTCAGGAAATTCTCAATGATTTCAGAAAGATCCGGTTTTCCTATTTCCTGAAGTTCATATTTAACATTAACAAGTGGCTTGTTTATTTTCACAAGTCTAGTTAAATCTATAGGAGTTCCCGAAACTACTAGATCAGCAGGCGTACTGTTTATTGTTGCTTCAAGGTCCTTTACCTGCTCAGGTGAGTATCCCATTGCTGGCAGATAGTTGTGAATTTGTTTGTATTTTTCATAAACTCCCTTTATCGTTCCCTTGGCATATTCTTTAGCATCTACCAGTTCAGAAGCTCCGTATTTAATTGAGAATAGTACCGCTGCACCATATGACATTTCCCCGTGAGTAAGAGTTGGGCCGTCCTCTATTGCGAGAACCCTCTTTCCCCTGATGAGATTAGAATCTGTGGAGAAGAAAGGTGAGGCTGCATCTACAACAATTGCCTTAGGATTGAATTTTCTTATATTTTCCCTCACTATGTTTATATTATCGAGAGATGCCGTTTCTTCCTTGTTTATAACAATGATGTCTGCACTTCTGAGATTCACTTCACCTGGATGATATTTAATTTCATGACCGGCTCTGTGGGGATCGACAACAACTATCTGAAGATCGCTCTTATAGAAGGGAAAATCATTATTACCGCCATCCCACAGTATTATGTCAGCTTCTTTTTCTGCTTCCCTTATTATACCTTCATAATCAACTCCTGCATAAACTACTACGCCCCTTTTGATGTGCGGTTCATATTCCTCTCTTTCTTCTATAGTGCATTTATTTTTATCCAGATCTTCCATAGTTGCAAATCTCTGTACTCTCTGCTCAACAAGGTTTCCATAGGGCATGGGGTGCCTAATGACCGCCACCTTCTTTCCTTTGCTTTTTAAAATATCTACTACTCTTCTGGTGGTCTGTGATTTTCCGGAACCTGTTCTGACAGCACATATTGATATAACTGGTTTTTTACTCTTTATCTGCGTATCCTTTGGACCCAATAGCATATAATTAGCTCCAGCGGCCATAACTTCTGATGCCTTATGCATAACATATTCGTGGCTCACATCAGAGTAGGAGAAAACTACTGTGTCCACATTTTTTTCCTTAATTAGTTTTGTAAGATCTTCCTCAGGATAAATGGGTATTCCCTTTGGATAAAGTTTCCCCGCAAGTTCCTTTGGATAAAGCCTTCCTTCTATATTCGGGATTTGCGTTGCAGTAAAAGCCACTACATTGTACTCTTCATTGTCCCTAAAGTACACGTTAAAATTGTGGAAATCTCTTCCTGCAGCACCCATAATAAGTACATTTTTTACCATGGTACTCACCTTCCTATATAGAGTAAAAAGATATAATCTTTCTACTTTTTCCGAGATTGATTTTTTTATATATGAGTTGTTCTATATTTAAAAAATATATTTATACTTCCTGTGCTGAAAAAATTTTATTTAAATATTTTATTAGAAAATGTTATTATCAGAACTTCAATAGATGATCGTGACTAAACCAGAGGAATTCTTCCAGGGTGAGGTAAATGATTCCTATCTATATAAGCAGCTCGCCTCCAACGAGAAGGATGAAAAAGTTAGAGAGAAATTGATGGAGTTATCAGAGATCGAAAAGGGACATTCTGAATTCTGGGCATCTGTTATAAAGGAGGAGGGAGGCTCTCCGGTTCCAAAGATAAAAAAAATTGGAATTCTTTACTTGAAGTTTCTAAAATCCCTTTTCGGAATATCATTCATCATAAACTACCTTGAAAAGGGCGAGGTAAGAGCTATTGAGGATTATTCTAACTATCTCGCTAATTACGCTTCAGACGAGAAGAAAAATAAAATTCAACAAATCATAGATGATGAAAAGAACCATGAGTCATTATTCATAAAAATGAGTGAAGAATTCTCCTTGGGTGCGGAAAAAACTCATGATGCAATTTATGGAATGTCGGATGGACTGATTGAAGTTCTCGCAGGAATAGCTGGACTGACAAATGTTCTTGCGAATAACATATTCATACTTATAGGTGGGATCATATTTGCGATTTCTGGTATGATTTCAATGACCATAGGTGCTTTTCTATCTGAGAAAGCAAAAATACAAATAAGTAAGAATGAAAGCAAATATACCTCTCTTCATGCTGCGGGCAATACAGCATTGTTCTATTTTATAGGTGCTATATTTCCAATAATACCTTTCATATTCCTGCCAAAGTACATTGCTTTGCTTGTCGCAGTTATATTAACGCTTGCTGTGGATGCAATTGCTGCATCAGTTATTTCAATATCATCGTGGGGAAATATAAGAAAAGATGTTGCTGTATCCGTATTACTGGTTACGTTAGGATTCCTGACAACCTTCGCGATTGGACTGGTAGTACACCATTTCATTGGAAATATTTTATGATTTGCTTTTTAATTCAATAATTATATTTTGATTTATCTTTTATATCTACCCATCCTGATGTCTTTTGCCAGTATTTTATTTTCAATTAATCCCATAATTTCTTTTTTCGTCAAACTATCTCTTTCAATATTTTTGAGAGTCGTTGCATAGAGTGTGAAGTAATACCTGTGATATCCGTGTCCCCTAGGGGGGCAAGGACCATTATATCCAATCTTACCAAAGTCATTCTTCCCCTGCGTTATTCCATTACCCAGCCTCTTAGCTCTCGTAAAATTTTCTTCAAGATGATTTACATTTGGTGGAATATTATAAATTACCCAATGCACGAAATTTCCTACTGGTGCGTCAGGATCATCCACAATAAGAACAAGGCTTTCTGTTTTGGGAGGGATATCCTCCCAGAAAATCTCCGGAGAATGATCTTCTGCATCACAGGTGAATTTTGCTGGTATTTCCTTGCCTTCCTCAAAATCTTTTATCTTCAGCTTCATGAATATTTATTGTTCATAAATATAGAAATGTTATGAAATGTCATTGTGAATAGTTCTCCCCCAAATTGTATTTTTTCCTTATTTCCCTGGCTATCTTCAGATATTCATCAAGGCATTCTGGGTTTGCCATCGATGCTACGTTTAGAGATTTTTCTACAGGAAATCCCATTATAATTTTCTTTATTGGGACCTCCATTTTCTTTCCATTGATAGTCTTTGGGATATCTTTAACCTGTATTATATCATCAGGGACATGCCTTGGTGATAGATTCATTCTTATATTTTCCCTTATCCTTTCCCTGATTTCAGGAAAATCATAGCCGGATTTCAATGAGACAAATAGCGGCATATAATATTCCCCCCCGGATAATTCTATTCCGACAATAAGACTATCCTTAACTTCCCTCATCTCGTCTACAACCCTGTAGATTTCTGCAGTCCCTATTCTTATTCCTTTCCTTTTCAAGGTTGAATCAGACCTTCCTAATATTATAGCTGTTCCCCTTGAAGTGATTATAATCCAGTCCCCGTGTCTCCATATCCCATCATATGTGGAAAAATAGGTTTCCTTCAATTTTTCCTTATTGGTATCTCCCCATAGATAAATTGGCATAGAAGGCATCGGTTTTTTGATCACCAATTCCCCCATGGAATCGATAATATCATTTCCTTCTTCATCAAATGAATGTATATCGGCCCCAAGATTGATGCATTGGAGTTCCCCCTCATATACAGGAGAACATGGGCACCCTCCCAAGAATGAGGTACAAACATCAGTTCCACCGCTAATAGATGCGAGCCATACATCTTTCTTCACATTGTTATAAATATACCTGAATGCTTCTGGTGGCAAAGGTGACCCGGTAGAACCTATAGCATACATATATTCAAGTGGAAATTTTTCTTTAACATTTAATGATTCTTTCATATTGAATGTCAGGAAGGCAGCACTGACTCCGAAGAATGATATTCTTTCTCTCTCTGCCAAGCTCCATAAGGAGTAATTGTCAGGATAAGAAGCACTTCCATCGTATACCACTGCTGTTGCTCCTGTTGACATAGAGCTCGCAACCAGATTCCACATCATCCAGCCGGTTGTTGTATACCAGAAGAATTTCTTTCCTTCGTTCAGATCATAATGTAATTTCAACAGTTTCAAATGCTCCAGGAGTATCCCTCCCTGACTTTGAACTATTGCCTTTGGTATTCCGGTTGTACCAGATGAATAGAGTATCCATAGTGGATGATTGAATGGTAGAGATTTAAATTCTGGCTGGTGAGAGGTATTAGTTGATGATTCAAAATCTATGAAATTTCCTCTTTCGCTCGCAAACCCTTCCTTATTGAGCAAAATTACCGCCTCTATGCTTTTTATCTTTTCCACTATATCCTTCAATACTCCCATTCTGTCGAACTTTTTACCGTTGTAAGAATAGCCATCTATACCAATTAATACCTTGGGAGAGATTTGATGGAACCTGTCTATTATTCCCTTTGATCCAAAGTCAGGGGAAGAACTTGACCATATTGCCCCAATTGAACTCGTAGCATAAAGAGAGAACAAGGATTCCGGAATATTTGGTAGGAATGAGGCAACCCTGTCCCCTTCCTTAACTCCATATTCCCTGAGTAGCTTGCTCAAAGAGCCTACCTTGTTGAATAATTCTTCCCTGGATATCCTTCTAGATGCACCACTTTCATCTAGACCTATGATCGGTATTTCCTGTTTGGACAGATTCATAATATTTTCTGCGTAGTTCATTCTGGCTCCATTGAACCATTGGGCATTCATCATATCGCTGTATTCTATTATCTTATCAGGTTCCTTATCCCTCTTTATGCCGAAATAATTCCACAGACTTTCCCAAAAATTTCCCAGATCATTAATCGACCATTTATAAAGATCCTGATAATTCCTTATTGTACTATTATAATTTTTGTTGACCCATTCTATATATTTCATCATATTGGAATCCTTGCAGAATTCCTCTTTTGGATTCCAGAGAATCGGTGGATTTTTCACAATTTAATAATAAGAAGTAATAAATAAAACTATTCCAGTTTCACAGGGTTTCCATGTCCAGGAAGTACCAGAACTGGCTTTAAAGATTTTATTTTATTGAGGCTATCAAGGGCTGCTTTCTGATCCAGAGTGAACGTTCTGTCTATCTCAAGTTCTCCATCCTTTTCCCTCGCAGCATCTCCTATGAAGACAATCCTTTCATCCTTTAGCAGGAGTGATGATGAACCTGGGGTATGGCCGTTGGTCAGTATCACGTCTATATTAGGATCATTCAAATAATCAGGTGTCATAACATCTTTAAAATCGAGCAGTGGCATCATTTTATAGACCAGCTTGCCTATTATTGATCTTGGCTTTTCAGGTTTGATTTTTCCTGAGAGGTAGTCCTTTTCTATATTTGATGAAATTATTACGGGATTATACTTCTCAACCATTTCCCTGAGGCTTCCAACATGATCCATGTGATAATGCGTAATGAATATAATGTCCGGTTTGCTTCCATTATGTTCATAGTATTGCACAATTTTTTGAAAATTATTTTTCATTCCTGTGTCTATCTGAATAATCCTGTCTTTCCTTTTTATCACATATACATTCGCCATAGTGCCGTCAATCATTTCCACATTTTCTGAGATTTTCATATCTCTTCTATTCCCTTGTCTCTTAAATTCTTGATTTCCTCAGCTTTAAAAACACCATATTCTGTTATATATCCCGTGACGTATTTACTAGGTGTTACGTCGAAAGCAGGATTATATGCTGGTGAGTCCTTTGGAGATATATAGTAATCACCTATTTTCTTAACTTCCTCTTCTCCTCTTAGCTCTATAGGTATTTTATCTCCGCTTTCTATTGTAAAATCAAAAGTGCTTATCGGAGCTGCTACATAGAACTTTACTCCGTTCTCCTTCGCGAGCACCGCCTTTTCATAGGTCCCTATTTTATTTGCAAAATCACCATTTGCAGCTATTCTGTCAGCCCCCACTATAACCATGTCTATTTCTCCATTTTTCATCAGGTAGCCTGCTGCGTTATCTGCAATAACCTGATGATCTATTCCTTCTTGAAGCAATTCCCACGCAGTAAGCCTAGCCCCCTGGAGCCTTGGTCTTGTCTCATCAACCCAGACGTGGAAGTGTTTTCCTTCGTTTTTTGCAATTCTAAGCGGGGCTAAAGCTGTTCCGTAATCTACTGATGCCAGGGCCCCAGCATTACAATGTGTCAGAATTTTATAATTCTCCCTGATAAGCTTGCTTCCATTGATTCCTATTCTTCTTGATTTGTCTACAATTGAGTCCACATATTTTTTTGCATATTCGCCTGGATTTTCCTTATGCTTCATTACATAATCTACAGCGTAAAAAAGATCATAGGCTGTAGGCCTAGCAGATTTTATCAATGATGCAGCCTTATTGAGGTCATAACCAATATCATTGGCCTGGGCAATACCGAAGGCAGCAGCGGCCCCTATTGATGGAGCTCCCCTTATTACCATGGTCTTAATAGCACTATACAATTCTTCCGGATTTCTTATTTCTACGATTTTAAATTCCTCTGGGAGTATTCTCTGGTCTATCATTTTTATTATTGGTTTCTCATACCATACAGCTGTAATTTCTCTAATACTGTTTCCTTCCCTGACCTTCATAACAGTGTAATAACATATGAAATAAATTTCTATTGTTTTTTTATTTATTTTAAAAATGGCAAATATTTTAACTTAGACTACCATTACTTTTTATGGATGCCCCGTGGGTTGAAAAGTACAGGCCTAATCGTCTTGACCAGTTACGAAGGGGCACTAGTGTTGACATAATACGTACGTGGGCTAGGAAATGGGAAGGCGGAGTCCCTGAAAAAAGAGGTCTGTTGATATACGGCCCTCCAGGGACTGGCAAAACATCCGCTGCTATAGCACTTGCGAATGAAATGGGGTGGGACTACATTGAATTCAACGCATCTGATATAAGATCCAGAAGTTCCATAAATGATACTGCACTCCGAGGTTCACTTTACTCAACAATATCAGAATTTTCTGGAAGAAAGAAGCTTATAGTACTTGATGAGGTCGATTCTCTTTATGAAAGGAATATAGATGGGGGGGATATGGGCGGGAAATCAGCTATTTCAAACTTGCTGGATAAAACAATGAATCCAGTTATACTCATAGCCAACAATATATATGACCTGAAATCAGGGACCACGGGAAAAAGCATAGCAGAGAAATGTGAACAGGTAGAATTCCAGAGATACAGGAGCATCCAGATACTCAATATTCTTAAAGAGATATGCAAGAGTGAGAATATATTCTGCTCCCATGAAAAACTTTCCCAGATTGCTGAAAATTCTAATGGTGATATGAGGGCTGCTATTAATGACTTGCAGGGCTACGGCGATTTTACAGCCCCCCAGGAAAGGGACATTACTCAGAACATATATAACATTATTTCATCTATAATATACAGGAAAGATACATTCATAAATTTAAGAAATGATATAATAAATCTGGGAGAAGACCCTAATAATTTCATTCTCTATTTGCTGGAAAACATATATTCTTTCAATTCGAACGTGGAAGATTATGTTAAGGCATTGGAGACAATAGCGAGAGCTGATCTATTTCTTGGTAGGGTGGGAAGAAGAATGAATTATTCCCTCTGGGGTTATGCGACTGATTTGATGGCCTCCACTGTATTCTTCAATCTGAAAGGAGAGAAATATCTTAAATTTGGGTTTCCCTCTCTAATAAAGAAGATGTCCCAGTTAAAAAAATTCAGAGCTATAAGAGAAGATTTTGCATACAGAACTGGAAGGTATACTCATAAATCTACCGCATTCATGAATAAGGAAACTCTCTCATTCATATATCAGATTATGAATAGAAATAAGGAAATAAGGGATAACTTGGAAAGGATTTTGGGTTTAGATTTTGATGAAATATCCTCACTCTATCTTTGACTTTTTGACCATAAAGATTTAAGAGTGCCTGAGACCCTTGTTATTTTTATATTGTATTTCTCTGCTATTTTTCTGACATCGTCAAGTTGATAGTGCTTTATTCTGATTGCCCTTATACCTTTATATTTAATCAGTGAACTATTTTTGATATTCCTGACTATTAGGTATATTGCATTTTCATTCAGTGGTTCGATGGAGATGTATCTCCTTCGTCCCACTTTTTCCTTTACCGTCATTTGACTGCAGTTATTTTCTCCAAGTCTTTTCTAAGAATTTTAACTGCCTGAGCTATCTCTCCCTTTTCTTTTGCCCCAGTACATACTACCTTTCCGGAGCCAAATAGAAGTAAAACGACCTTTGGTTCCTCGATTCTGTAAACTAGTCCGGGGAATTGCTCAGGTTCATATTCAACATTTTCCAAACCTAGGGACATTGCAATATTAGTTAAATTTAATTGCATATTAAGGTCATAGACTGCAACAATATTCTGAACCACAATCTCTGGGTTGCTGTTTACATTTATTCCAGCTTTCTTTAATTTTTCAACTATTGTGGTAATGGTTTTGTTCACAGAGTCGATTGTTTTAGCTCCAGTACAATTAACTTTTCCTGATCTGAATATCAATACTGCCGTTTTCGGTTCTTGAAGCCTATAAATTAGACCTGGAAATTGTTCAGGTTCATATTCAGACCCTTCAAGAGCCAGCGCTATTTTACTTAAATCTAATTTATCTGCAAGCGATGTCGAGGCGACAATATTTTCGATTGCAATCTTCTCTTCATCTGCCATAATAATCACTCTTTATATACCCTTTATATATATATTTAACCTATCTAAGGAATTACGGTTCAACATTATGAAATTACATATATTTAATCTCAACTTAGAAAATTAAAAGAAAATAACAATATTTACTTTGTTTACAATATTTATAGAATAATTTCTTGAAAGGCCATAACATTTTATTAATAATCTTGTTATTAAGGATAGGCGATCAGATGAAGAACAAAATAGCAATGGATAAACCTGTAGTTGAAATGGATGGAGATGAGATGACAAGGGTAATGTGGGCATGGGTAAAGGAGAAACTTCTGGAGCCATATATTGATCTAAAAACGGAATATTACGACCTACATGTGATAAATAGAGATAAAACGGATGATAAAGTAACCTTCCAAGCTGCAGAAGCTGTAAAAAAGTGGGGAGTAGGTATTAAATGTGCAACAATTACCCCAAATGCTGAAAGAGTCAAGGAATTCAATCTAAAAAAGGAGTGGCCATCACCTAATGGAACAATAAGGAAAATTTTAGATGGTACCGTTTTCAGGTCACCCATACCTGTGAAAATAGTAAAACCTGCTGTTAGATTCTGGAATAAACCCATAGTTGTAGCAAGGCATGCCTTCGGAGATATTTATGACGGAGTGGGTTTGAGATTTGATGAACCTGGAACCGCCGAAATAATTTACAGGTCGGTCAGTGGTAAAGAGATAAAAGTTAATTATCCCAAATTCAACGGTCCTGGAATGCTTCAAGGAGTTTATAATATTGATAAATCGATCGAAGGATTTGCAAGAGCCTCATTCAGATACGCAATAATGAATAAACTAGACCTTTGGTTTGCAACAAAAGATACTATTTCAAAGGTTTACGATGCAAGATTCAAGGAAATATTCAATCAGATTTATGAAAAGGAATTCAAAGAAGAATTTGCAAAGAACAATATAAGCTACAATTACTTCCTGATAGATGATGCAGTTGCCAGGGTAGTTAGATCAGAAGGCGGATATGTATGGGCATGCAAGAATTACGATGGGGATGTATTCTCTGACATGGTTTCAACCGCATACGTTGGGACTCTGGCTCTAATGACATCCGAATTGTTCTCCCCGGAGGGGTATTATCTTTCAGAGGCAGCTCACGGAACAGTTCAGAAACATTATTACAAATACATAAAAGGTGAAAAGGTATCATCAAATCCTACAGCCTTGATTTATGCATGGACAAGGGGGCTCAAGAGAAGGGGAGAAATCGATGGAAACAAGGAGCTTGTTGAATTTTCTGAAACACTTGAAAAAGCTGTAATAAAGACCATAGAAGATGAAAAAATAATGACACAGGATGTTGCGAGGATAGCAGAAATAAAGGATGCTAAGGTTGTATATTCTGAGGAATTCATAGATGCCGTACAGAAAACCTTAAACAAATTGATTGCAAAATAATTTTAATTTTTTTAACATCTTTTAAATAATTCTTTATTATTCATATCTGTGGCTTCAATACATTACCCATTTAATCTTGGTCATATAAACTATTATATCAACCCAGTCGAGGCTATAATAATATTACTGATAGGCATTATATTGATATTCTTTGGATCTAAACTTTGGAAATATCTGACTGCAATAATAGGAGCAATATTTGGTTATTTATTTTATATAGATTATCTTTTCAAATTCATTCCCTCCCCCTATTATTTAATAGGGCTCGTTGTGACAGTGTTATTATTTGCCCTTATTGCAGGATTTGTTGCAAGGATCGCTATTTCCTTCCTTCTTTCTCTGGCCATATTATCATTATTCACAGTATTTTTATCTTTAATAATAGGGATAATAGCGTTCTTTATAGCATTTATAATTTTTTACATACTTTATAAGAAGATCATAATTTTACTAAGCGCATTGACAGGAGCGTCTATTATATTTGGGGCTTTGGTTTCATTGGGCCTCAACATCGTAATATCTACAATTATTTCCTTCATACTTTTAATAATTGGATTAATTTATCAGATAAGAAACAATGAGGAAGGGAAACAAAATGATAGAGAGGCTGAGAGGATTTAGGGATTTTTACCCAGAAGATCAGGAAATTAGAAGAAACTTATTCAGAACTATGGAAGAGACGTGTCGTGAATTTGGATTTAAGGAAGTTGATGGGCCATCTCTTGAGAGCATTGAGCTTTATGCTCACAAGTCTGGAGAAGAGATCATGAGTCAAATGTTCTCTTTTAAGGATAAGGGAGGAAGGGATATCACTCTTGTGCCGGAATTCACTCCTACTCTCTCTAGGATGGTTTCTTCTCGAAAGGACCTGATTAAACCAATGAAATGGTATTCTATTGCCAAATACTGGAGATATGAAGAACCCCAATCTGGAAGATTTAGGGAATTCTATCAATTGAATGCTGATATTCTTGGTAGTGAAAGCGTTCTTGCTGATTCAGAGATAGTTTCCCTTTCAGCAGAAATTCTTAGAAAACTAGGGGTTGGGGAGAAGATAAAATTGAAAATTAACTCAAGGATATTGCTTGATGCCATAATTGATAAATTTGTGAATGAAAAGAGAAGAGAGGTATACTACATACTTGACAGGTGGAACAAACTTGAAAGTAATAATAGGGATGATCTAATAAATACCCAGGGGCTTGATAAAAATATCATCAACGCAATAGCCTCAGGGAGGATTATCAAAGAATTTGACCACAAGGAATTGGACAGACTTAATTCCATTCTGGACTATGTGAAATCCTATTCAAATGTTTCTATTGATGTGGACCTCAAGATAGTCAGAGGCCTGGACTATTATACAGGATTTGTCTTTGAAAGTTGGGATAAAGAAGAAAAATTTAGGGCAATTCTTGGAGGCGGAAGGTATGACAATATTATTGAACAGCTGGGAGGGGAGCATACACCTGCAGTAGGATTCGGTTTTGGAGATGCGGTCATAGAAAATATCATGAAAATGGAAGGCCTGTGGAAACTGGAAAAGGAAAAGAGTGTTTTTATAGTGCAGATAGACACAACGGGGAGGGAGTATTCAAAGGATGTAGCTAGAAGATTGAGAGATAAGGGTATTAACGTGGATCTAAATGTTATGGATAGGGGAATAAGTAAACAGCTTGACTATGCTGCTAAAATGGGATATGAATTTTCAGTGATACTAGGGGAGAACGAGGCCAAGAAGGGAACTATAACAGTCAAAAATATGTCCACAGGTGAACAATCAGAGATGAGTATAGATGAAATAGAAAATATTTGGAAACCGAATATAAATTAAAAAAATTTTTATAACGATGCCGGATAAGCTCTTCATATATGGACTCCCTTGGAGACAAAATAGTTCATAAGAAAATAGGGAGAAATACTAATCTCACCGTGAAGGAAATAATGGATATGGTGGACGAAGTTAAGAAGACTTATCCTGACAGAGAAGTGTTTTTTGACGGCGACGAATTTGCAATCTGTTCTAGAAAGAAGAAGTAAAAGTTATTTTAAATAAAGGTGATTGTTGGGATTGCATCAAGTAAAGATTCTTCCTCTATAATTTTTGTAAATTCCTTTATTATGAATGTTGTTTCTATATCACCATGTATCTCTGGGACTTTCTCCTTTATTTTATTGTATATTATTGAGATGTATTTACCTTCGTGACCATACATTCTCATTGCCTTGTAGTTAATCATCATCTCAATTGCGGTTATTGCGTTCACATTCTCTATAATCTGTCTCAATTTTCTAACCGAGGTAGCCCCCATTGAAACATGATCTTCCTGATTTGCTGATGTTGGTATAGTATCCGCTGAAGATGGGTATACAAGAACCTTGTTTTCATTGCATAATGACGCAGCCACGTATTGCGGTATCATCATTCCTGATTCAAGCCCAGGATTGTCTGCCAAAAATGCTTTCAGCTGGGAAAGATTTTTATCTACCATTCTAAATATTCTTCTTTCAGCAATATTCCCTAGTTCTGTCATTGCAATTGATAGAAAATCAGAAGCCATTGCCAATGGTTCTCCGTGGAAATTGCATCCGGACACAATATCGTCAAAAACTAATGGATTGTCTGTTGCAGAATTTAATTCAATATTCATTATCCCACTAACATAATTATATACCTGCAATACGGAACCAATAACTGTAGGAATACATCTCAATGAGTAAGCATCCTGTACTTTTTCCTTCCTCCCTTTGTCTATCCTATTGCTTCCTTCAATAAAATTTTGTAAATACGATGCTATAAGCATCTGCTCCTCATATGGTCTCGCTTCAAATAAGTGTTTGCATAAAGACCTGTCAGTAGCACTAAGAGTATGCATTGAGAGACCTGATGAAATAATTGAGTGTTCAATTGCAATTTTCGCCTCGTGAATTGCGATGATTAAATTTGAAAGCATAAATGACGTTCCATTTATTAGAGCGATGCCCTCTTTTTCTTCTAATGTGATTGTTTTTATTCCCTTTTCTTCCAAAACTTTTCCTGCCGATATTATCTGTCCCTCATTTATAACATGTCCTTCTCCTACAAGTACCAATGCCAGATGAGCTAGTGGGGATAGATCACCTGATGATCCAACACTCCCCTTTTCTGGGATATAAGGATAAATATTTTTATTCAGTAAGTCAAGCAATAATTCGACAACTTCAACTCTCACACCAGAATAGCCTTTAGCTAGGGCATTCGCCCTAACAAGGATCATTGCCCTGACTGTTTCCTCATCCATAGCCTTACCAAATCCAGAAGAATGTGACCTTATAAGGTTCATTTGAAGATTCTTCGCATCGTTCCTGGAAATCTTTACATTTACCAGGTCTCCGAATCCCGTATTTACACCATAAATTGTATCTCCACTAACAATCTTCTTTTCCACTATTTTTCTTGAATATTCTATTCTCTTTTTGGCCCCTTCAGAAAGTTTTACCATCACCCTGTTTTTTGCAACCTTAATGACCTGATCAATTGTTAAATCATTTCCTGTTATCAGAATCATGAACCCTTATTTTGAACACGGATATATATTCCATCAAATAGTTTCACAAATTGCAAATTATTTTTTTACTAAAGATTTAAAAAAGGATTAAAATTTTTATATTATCATCTTATTTTCACTGCAAAATTTTCATAAAATCGGTATTCATTTAGAAAATCTTATATAATATGAGTACCATAATCATTTTCGAGGTGTTCTCTTGTCAAACGAAAAACCGATAGAGGAAGTTGCGGAAAGAGTTGCGGTAAAATCAGACAAAAAACTTAGAAAGGCTTTGTCTTTCCAGGACCTTTTTTTCCTCTCTATGGGAGGGATTATAGGATCGGGATGGCTACTAGGAGTTGCTGCCGGTGCTAGCGTTGCAGGACCTGCGTCTGTTCTATCCTGGATAATAGGAGGTATAATTGTACTATTCATAGCTCTTGTATTTGCAGAAATTTCTGCAGCTATTCCTAAGAGTGGATCTATAGTAAGATATCCGCATCTTGCTTATGGAGGATATGCGGGTTACATACTGAGTTGGGCTTATTTGCTTAGCGCTGTAACAGTCCCAACTATAGAAGCTGAAGCTACTCTGACCTATGCGTCTACCTATATACCAAACTTGTTTACGAGCACTGCTGTTCCTGTCCTTACGGGTGAAGGAATCCTAGCTGGTTTGATTTTAATGGTTCTGTTCTTCTTCCTTAACTATGCAGGAATAAGGTTTCTGGGAAAATTCAATAGTGGAGCCACATGGTGGAAATTTGTCATCCCTACTGTAACTTTCATACTACTACTGTTTCTATTTAACAAAAGTAATTTTACTGCCTACGGTGGCTTCGTTCCCGAAGGTTGGAGCATGGTGTTTTTTGCAATCCCTTCAGCTGGAATAGTATTTTCTTATCTAGGATTCAGGCAAGCACTTGAGTATGGTGGAGAAGCGAAAAATCCACAAAGAGATATCCCGAGAGCAACTATTTATTCTGTAATAGTGGCTATGGTTCTTTACACTTTATTGCAATTTGCTTTCATAGGGGCAATTAAATGGACAAGTGGAGGAGTTTCTGTAGGAAACTGGGGTGGAATAACCTCAGCTACGGCTTTAGGATCAGCCCCTTTCTTCACTGAACTTAAATACAGTGGAATAGCAGCATTAGTTGCTTTTTCATATTTACTTCTAATAGATGCCTGGATATCCCCAGCTGGTACCGGGTGGATTTATCTTGGAAACAGCACGAGGGTTATGTATGGTATTGCTGCAGACGGGTATTTCCCAAAGGCCATGCTTAGAATCCACGAAAAGACAAGAATTCCATACATTGCACTTATAGCATCACTGGTTGTAGGAATTATATTTTTCCTTCCATTCCCATCTTGGTATCTATTTGTTGGATTCATATCTAGTGCAACCGTTCTCACATATGTAATCGGGCCCATAGCTTTGCATTCATTCAGGAAGCATGCTCCAGATCTTCACAGACCCTTCAGGCTAAAGGGAGCTTCAATAATAGCACCAATAGCCTTTATAGGTGCGTCATTAATTGTTTACTGGACTGGATTTGGAACATTAACTCTAATATTCGGTGCTGTGTTCATTGGAATATCTCTGTTCTATTTCTATTATGCTCCTTTAAGGCTTAATTTCCCAAAAGGAATATCATATGCTCTTGGATTAGTTGTTCTTATAGTCTCTATTCTAACACTCTTCTATTCTTATTATTATGTGATATATCCCAATAATGAACCTTTATGGCTGGATATGGATTATGCGCTTGTTCTCTTCGGCCTGGATCTGGCAGCAATTGTTGGTACAACTTTGATAGCTCATTTCATGGCTAATAAGGAGCAGAGAAAACTATTTACATCATCATATTGGCTTTTGGCATTAATATTCGTAACCTATTTCGCTTCTTATTGGGGTGCATTCGGTTACGTTTCATTCATGAATCCTTCGAAAACATTCTTCTATTATCCTACTGCTACACCACTAATCCCATTCCCATATGATACAATAATGATGATTGTAGTCTATGCGATAATATATGTATTTGGTCTAAGAGCAGGTTATAAGACAGAGGATTTACAGGCAATCATAGACGAGCAGGCTCCACCAGAACCAGAAGCTCCGGCACAGGTCTGATGCTAAAATTTTAATA
>ERZ1669251.187-NODE-187-length-20589-cov-11.833788_pt1 | contig 20589 bp, 20 predicted proteins | sample MGYA00579294_ERZ1669251 | MGnify/ENA primary metagenome ERZ1669251 (study PRJEB41166, sample SAMN08046056) | hot springs metagenome | biome: hot spring; feature: acid hot spring; material: thermophilic sediment; isolation source: thermophilic sediment from acid...
CTCCCATAATAAATGGCATTCTGAAGGGATGCCCATCATTTCAATGATGGGAGGAAGTCACTATTTCCTAATAGTTGATTTTTGCAACTTCAAATCTTGAAGGTATTATGTTTAAATTATATTGAGCATTTCATGCAGGAATTAATAATAATTTTAAAGATTTGCATAGCTTTTTCAATATATACAAGTTTAAAAAAATTGATAAATTATTATACAGTAAAATAAATATTATTTTTAGAAAATATAAAAAATTTTTTTAAAAATGTTTAAATTTAAAATAAAAGATTATTTTCCAACCATTTTTGCAATGGTCGTATTAATGTAATCAGCCATTTCTTTTTTCAGATCTGTCCCTCCAGGGTAACCCTTAGGCATGAATGAAAATTCAAATGCATAGCCTGTTATGCTTAGACCATTAAGTGAAACTGGTACTTTGCTTATTATGTTTAATTTGCCTTCACTGAACTTGGATAGACCTGATGGCTTTGCACTTATGAAATTAATGCTTGATAAATCTAAAATGAACGATCCAGGTTCTGAGAGCTCTTGTTTTATGTTAGATAAATCAACCTTTGTCATTTCCTTTGATATCATGCCTGTGAATATTCCTCCTGTTAATGCTCCAGTTAATGCAGTTGCCTTTTTACCTTTGGATGCAAATATAAAGTGCCTGTCTGTTATGACTATTGATCCAGAATATGATATTGTAGAAATTTTTCTACCATCAATGGTAGTAAGCCTTGCACCTGGTATATTCAAAAGCAACATTTCATCCTGTCCAAAATTCTGTGTACCTTGAAAATTCTGATTCTGCTGCATGTTCTGGTAAGGAATATTCTGGTTGCTCAATTGTTCTTGATTAGTAGGCACATAATAGGGCCCAGGATATTGCTGCTGCGTTTGATAAATAGAGGCTGAGCCTGCCTGCGCTTGTGGCCCATAGTAAGCTGGAGTTTGTTGCTGTGGAGGATAATTTGGTGGTGATCCTGAAGGACCTTGCTGTCCGTAATAGCCTGGTCCTTGGCCATACTGCCTTGGTCTCCTGCGCCTCATTAAAATGAGAAGAATAAGTATTATCACAATAATTATTATAATAATTAATATAATTAGAATTAGATTTGAGTTACCTGGAGCAGAGGGAGTTACAGTTTTTGTTGATAAAACCGGTATTATTATGTCCCCACCTTGATTATCTACTGTTATCTTCTCAGGAGTGATTGTTGAATAATAAGGTGATGGCAATGTGTATGACCAAGAATAGAGGCCATTCGGTGCAGTGAAATTAATATAATCATTTGTTGAAGTTTTTGTTTCATTATTAAATGTTACTGACCAGGACAAACCGTCAGGTAATCCCTTAGCATAAAAGCTTACAATGTACTCCTGTGATATATTTGTAGAAAATATTACTGATATATTCACCGGCCCGCCCTGAACAGTGAAATTTCCCTGCGGTATACTTGCATAATAATTTGTGTAAGTAAACACTTCGTAGAAATATGTTCCGTTTGGCTCGTAAAATATTAGTGTGTTATTCGTTGAATTGTACATGAACGTACTGGGTGATTCCACTACCCATTCCGTTCCAGCTGGCAAGCCCGTTTCTGTGAAAGTAATTCTGTACGGACCCTTTGGTGCCTTTGAAAATGAAATTGCCATAGATACAGAAAAGCCAGAAACTGTAAAAGTACCATCTAAAGGTTTTGCTGTAAATCCGGATGGTACGACGACTCTATAATAATAACTGCCATTTGGCTCATTGAAATTCAATGTATTACTTGATGATGAAAATGTTGTTCCATTAATAGTTATACCCCAGTACGTTCCGGCAGGTAATCCTGATTCCGTAAAAGTTACAGGATAAGTTTTCTGTTGTACCTGTGTTGTAAAATATAACTCAGGGAATATGTACACTCCCAAAATAGAATCACATGCTAGAGAATTGTTCATTGCCATGGATAATTTTAAATTTATTTTATAAAATCCAGGATAAAGGGTTGAATAACCCAGATACATGAAGAGTAGAGGTCCATTGAGTTCACTTAACTTATATATTTGAAAATTTGCATTTATTTCTGGATTTTTGTAATTGGATCCCTCTATGAAGAAAACTGCAAGCTTTTCACCACCAGTAATATTAAAATAAAAATTCATTGATGACTTGGACGTATTTTGGACATCCCCTAATGCCTGAAAATATTCAGTGCTACGACCAACAGATGAATTTATTGCATTTGGATACCCTATTGAAATACCTCCTATAGCTTTCTGTGAAATGGGTGATGGATAATTTACTATTGCACCATTATTACTGGAATATCCTTCTACAGAATTTGTCCCAATTTGATCGTTAGATGCAAAAAAAATAGTTGAAAAGTTTTCTTCGACTAGTGGTTGGCCGCCGCCATCTGTAGCACCGTACAGATAAATGCTTCCTCCTGCACTAAGCGATATATTATTAAATTGATTGCTTGAATGGTTTGCAATACCATAATCGAGAACTTCAGGCAATGCATAAATTGAGTTTGTTAATAAAGGCCCAGCAGAATAGCTTTTTTTATCATTACTTGAATTATAGATTACAGTTACAGTTAATAAAAGAATAATCACTATCGAAAAAACTATAATTTTTTCAAATTTCATAGTCCCACTATTTAAATATATAAACAGCTAGTTTATAAATTTTCCTCATAAAATTTAATTTATGAAAACCAATAAAATTTTTTTGATTAATTCTAAGATCTTTTGTAATATTAATAAAAAAAACATTTTTAAATTAATTCATTTTAACTTTCAGTATAAATTTGTCTATAATTCATACCTTTTAAAAGGTATTATATTAGTTTACAACTTTAAAAGCGATCAATCTTCCATTATCCAAGAGAAATTTATTATTGTAAACAATAATCAAATTTATATAACTCCTTCAAATCCTCATATTTTAAAATTTGCAGACTTTGGTGAATAAATAAAAATAATCGATGGATCAGGAAATTTCACAGTTACCCTGATAAAAGAATAATCGAAGAAATAGAATGGGTAAGTACTGAATCCATTGGGATACATGAAATTATAAGCTCCAATCAAAACTTGGCACCGGAAATCACATTCATAGATGAGAATTTGGCCCTTCAAATAAAATTTGCATTTGCATCTTTTTTAACCATTTCATCTTTAGCAATTTTTTTTAATTTAAAAACTCGATTGAATAAAATTTGAATTAATAATAGAATCAAATATTTTTACTATTTATAAAATATGTAATTTATTTTTTATCATAAATCCTTAGATTAAATAAAGTACATATTATTATTGTTATTAATAAAGTTTAATATTTTATTTTAAATTTAATAATAATTATTATTAAAATAACTATTATTAACAATAAAAATGCAAAATAAAAATTATCATTTACAATATTTTTTGTTTTTTCAAAGAAAACTAATTCTGTAACATTTTTTCCATTAATTGTGAATGAACCATTTTCTCTTATAGGATAATATCCAGGTGGTCCTTTAATTTCATATGAATATGATCCATTTTTTTCTGAAAAAATTGATTGATTCGTTTTTGATTTGAAACTTTGTCCGTTTGTTAAATTCACGAACCAGATTGAACCTTTTGGTAAACCTGATTCAATGAAAATCACAGAATAATTTTGAATTGAATTAAAATAAATTGTTAATGTAATATTTTGATTATTTACTATTATTTTACCTGATGAAGGTTCAGAAAAAAAGCAAGAAGAAGAGATATTGTAAAAATAGATTCCATTTTGTTCGTAAAATACTATTGTAGAATTTTTAGATGTTTCTGTTAAATTTTCAATACTTATTGACCAAGAAGTATTATAAGGCAAATTCACTTCAATAAATTCCACTCTGTATAAATAACCATTTCCTAAATAGAATGAAATAGAAAAATTTTCATTTCCAGAGATATTTAAATTTAAATACTCATCATTGCCAATCTTGTATTCAGTTAAATTTTGATAATTTTTTGAATAATTTAATCCTGATGGAATAAAAATAAGTATACTTCCATTTCCATTTTTTAAGATACTAAAATTTAATACTAAATAATGATTAATAATATAAGTATTAATTTTCTTAATGATTGTACTATTCATTGGATTATATAAAAAGAATGATTGTATTATCCAAGAACTTTCTTCAACATTCAAGTTATAAGTGCTTTGGTTCATAGACATTTCCTCATTTAATATGATCTGGGTAATGTTAGACTCACCCATTAAAGTTGAATAATAAGCAGATGAAAGATCCATTATGGAAAGGTTCAAAGAATCCTCATAGTATGATTCATTAAATAATAAATTAAATACATTTCTTGAAATTGTTGAATTCCAAGCAATGACATTCATAATTACAGGCCAGTAATTGGCCATGATGTCTGGGTAGTAATCAGAAAAATTTACCTGAGCATTTAAGGCCCAAGTGAAATAACTGTTATTTATCAAAAAATAGGAAATTATATTTTCTCTTATTGCAGTAGCAATTTTCATTAATTTTAAAGCATAGGAATCATTTCCAATTAATTTTATTAAATTTGAAGATGAAATTAAGCCCTTGTATACTTCGCAGTTATCCATAAGATATTTCACATCATAATCTGGCTTTGCAAATGTAAGGTTATTATTCATTGTTGAAAAAATAGCATTCAAAGAAAGTAAAATACTTTTGATATTTTCATGAAGAAATGTTAAGTTATTGGAAGCTTGAATATAATCATTGAAAGCAATTAAATATGTGGCAGCATAAGAATCACTACTATCATAATTGTAAGTTGGAATTTCTGTACCATTTATAATTTCATAATCATAAATTGTTCCAACTATGCCCTCATCGTCAATATTTTTATTTTGATGTTCAGAATACCAAGAGAGCCATTTTTTAGCTCCTTCAATGTAACTTGCATTTCCTGTAATTTCATATGCTTTTATTAAACCAATTGATGCAATATTTGATATATATGGAATAATATAATTACTTGAAGGAAATGTTTCAATTGCGCCATCGTTTAACTGAGATGAAAGTATGTATTTTGCCTGGTTATTTATCATTGAAAAATAAGAATTAAAATTTTCATAATTGAATTCAATATAATTGCATGGATTATATATAACACTTAAATTCCAGTTTCCTATATAAACGGGGACACCCATGATTTTTCCAAGTTTATTATCAAAATATACATAATAATCGCAACTTTGAGGCGCGTAACCAAGGCCTAGTACCTTTAAACCCATTGATTTTATATTATCAATAATTTGTTTTGAATAATTTAATTCAGATTCATTCATGAACTGGTATGATTCTGTGGTAAAATTATAATAAGTTCCAAAATCCTCGTAAATTACAAAATTAACATAATTTGATATGTTATTTATTAATTCAAACCCTCTATTTACACCAATATATATGTTTGGAAAATCTTCACGTACTAAGGATATGAGGTGAATAAATCCTGATGCCTCCCAGGGGTATTGTTCAACAATATCCAAATCATCAAACATTATTCCATTAAAACCTATGCTCAAATCATATTTTATTCTACATATAGTATAATTTATCCACTTGTATGATGAAACATTGACAATATATTGATTCCATTGTGTATCGTAACCAATAATAATACCTGTAAGATTAATAGTACAATTTGGGTACGTTGAATTATCATATTCACCCAAATCTAAATATGCTATTTTAATTCCTTTAATTTCTGTAAGATTCTGCTTTGAAAATGCCCAGTGCTGTAATATTACCAAATCATACTTGTTCAATTCATTAATTATTGTATTGTTGACAATATCACCATAATAAATTGTGAAATTGTTTACATAAAAATCATTATTTTTGATTGTCAAAGATTCATTTGTATGAGAATAATTTAAGACAACATTATAAATATTTATACTAAGTATTGCAACCAAAGCAAATACAACCAATTTTTCTTTTAAAATATTCATCGACCATGTTTAAATCAATAAATTCTTAATATAAATTTTATGGCGTTGTTTTTTAAAAATAAAAATTTTTCAAAATTAAATTAAAAAATGTTTATTTATTTTGTATAGTGATAAATAAAATAAAACAAAAATATTTATAAACATTATTTTCGTTAAAGATCCACTTTAGGTGTTTATAATGGCAGACGAAAATAGTGTTAAGGCTTCACCTGTAAAACTTCTGTTTATGGCAGCTGCAGGGGTCTATCTCGATGGATATCAATTGAGTGTAATTGCCCTTGCTGTTCTATTAATGGTACCAGATTTGCATTTGAGCACTTTTCAAGAATCACTAGTTCTAGGTGCTGTTATATTGGGTACAATAATAGGTACTATTTCAATTGGATATCTGGCAGATTTATTCGGTAGAAGGAGGATTTATATTTACAACCTTGCATTTTTCCTGCTTTTTGGTCTCATTTCAGTTCTTACATCTAATTTCTGGGTAATAATTATTTCAAGGGTTTTAATGGGTATATCTGTAGGTGCTGATTACCCTGTATCTAATTCATACATAGCTGAAATGGCCCCAAAGGAGGTAAGAGGTAAATATTTGTCATTTTCAAATGTGGCATTCAGCTTGGGATCTGTGACAAGCATAATAGTCGCATTAATATTTTTCGCATTAAACATTTCTGCTGATATAGGTTGGAGGTTCATGATTGGTATTGGCTTAATTCCCGCTGCTGTTGTTTTGTACATGAGATTATCAATGCCAGAATCGTTTAGATGGGAAAATGTAAAGGGCAGGGTTGCTGGTACAAAAATTGTTAAAGATATGTTTACAGGTTTGGGTGGAAAATTTACATTATTAAATGCATTGATTTGGTTCCTTTATGACATGGTAATTTATGGAGTGAGCCTTTTCGTTCCAACAATTCTTAAAATAATATATGGTTCAAATGTGCCAAATGTTGAAAATGCCATCTTTTCATCCATATTCCTTATTGTTCTGTTAGGTTCAAGCATATTAGTTATGTTTATAGTTGACCAGACAGGAAGAAAGATAATTCAAATTATAGGCTTTGTTGGCATTGGGCTCTTTATGATTTTGGTACCTATGGCTTATAGTTCATTAATTTCTCTTGTAATGTTTCTTGTAATTATTGAATTCTTTAACGGTTTCAGTGGAACTACTGTTGGTATGTTTCCTGCAGAACTTGCAAAAACAGAATTCAGGGCAAGCGCTTACGGATTTGCATCAATGATGGGAAAAATTGGAGCCTTAGTTGGTGTTCTTATTCTCGGTTCATCTGAAATAGGAGCTTCAAGTTTGAAAATGTTTATTATATTTGGAGTCCTAATGATCTTATCTGCATTACTTTCACTGTTACTTGTTGATACTACACACATGGATCTGGATGAACTTTATAAATTCAAGGAAAAATTATCAGAGGATTAGAAAATGTTCTATGATACAAGAAAGGGTAATATATATTACGAAGTAAATGGCAGTGGAAAACCAGTACTTTTGCTACATGGCCTTGGTGGGTCACTCGATTCAATGTATAACATTGGTAATTTTCTTCCAGAATATGCAAAAATATATGTTGATTTGCCTTGTCATGGGAAAAGTGACAATTTTGAAATAGGCTTCGAAGAACTTTCATATTCCCTTATATCATTAATGAAAAATCTTGGATTCGATGAATTTTATTTAGTAGGAATAAGCCTTGGTGCTATTATTTCAGAAACAATAACATTGAAATATCCTCACAATGTTTTAAAAAGTGCATTCATTTCACCAACATCCCATATTGATGAAACTTCCATAAAAATTGTATCAAGCTGGTTTAATTCAGAGGATGGTGGTTCTAGTACACTTTTCTCTAAAAATTTTTATGAAACACACAAAAATGAAATTTTGGAATATGAAAAAAACCATCCTCTTGTACCTGAAAGGCTTTTCTATCTTGTAAATGAAATAATGAAATTTGATATTCAGAATGAAATGTCATATAAAAAATGCATAATAATATACGGAGAATATGATTATCTCTTCGGTGAAAGGATGATACCTTACTTAAAAAATATATTTCAAAATTGTAAAATTTATAAATTAAATGCAGGACACGCAATTCATCGTGAATCACCACGTGAAACGGCAAATATAATAGATAAATTCTTTTCAGATCCATAAATTTTATATATATAATAAAATATTTAAAAAATCTTTTTAAATAAATAATTATAAAAAACCTTGCAAGTAACCTTAATGAAAAATTTAAATATATATTATATTTAAAGACCACAAAAATGATTAATCCCATAGATCTAATATCTGAAATGGAAAGAAATGCGAAAAATTTAATAAAAAAAGGAAGAAATATGGAAGCAAAAAAAATTTTAGAAAATGCACTTGAATCAATTAAAAATGAAGATTTTTTAGAGAATGAATATCCAGATCTGGTAATAATTTCAAAAAAAATTTTTTCAGATTTTTTATCCATTAGTGAGTATTCTCTGGCATTGGAAGTCCTAATAAATATTAATAATGTAACTGGTGAAAAATTCAACTTAACAAATGAATTGAAGAATTTGTTGAAAATTTTACCCGTGGAATTTGATTTATCAAAATATGACAAGGAAATAAGGAAATTATCAAGGAACCAGTGGGAAATATTGGAACTTTTAAATGAAATAGAAAAAATGCAGAAAAGAGGATCAGATTGATCCTTCCATATAGAGAATCCTTGAGCCGAATGGTTCAAAGCTGAAGGGTTCTTCCTTTAGTTCCTTGAGCTCATTTTTTAGATTTTCTCTCTTTTCTGGGTCAACAAAAAATAGGAAAAAGCCTCCACCTCCAGCACCCATTAATTTGCCACCTATTGCACCGGCCTTTTTTGCTCTTTCATACCACCTATCTATATCGTTATCAGATATTTTATCGCTCAATTCCCTCTTTAATTTCCAATTTTCATCTAAAAGTTCTCCTATCTCATACCATTTGTTTAAAGAAAGTTTTTCATATGTTTTATAAGCAAGGTCTCTCATCCTATTATAATTTTCCAATTTTTCATCCGCCTTGGATGATTGTTCCTCATGGATCTTGGTTGAATCCCTTTCCCTCCCTGTGTAAAGCATTATTAAATGATCATTCAATGCTTTTCTATCCTCATAACTTAAAAGGGTCTGTTTTAGAGACACAGATTCATCTGGGAAGAATTCCATTAGCTGTATCCCTCCATATGCAGCCATGTACTGGTCCTGCTTACCTCCCGGCTCTTTTAATATCTCCCTCTCTATCTTTATAGCTTCCTCAGCCAGCTGCTTTGGACTCGCCGCTTCACCCTTCCAAGCATGCAAAGCATTCAATAATCCTACTAAAAATGAACTGCTTGAACCTAATCCCGTACCCCTTGATGGTATCTCAGTTATGCTCACTATCTGTATACCTGACTTTATATCCAATAACTTTAATGCCTCCCTTACTGTAGGATGCTCTATATCTTCCACATCCTTTATAGCATTCTCTGTCTTAGAATAACTCACCCTTATCTCATCTTTATAAAAGTTCTTAGCTACAGTTACATATATGTATTTGTTTATTGTGGCCGATACTACTGCCCCTGGCCCATATTTCCTGTAATATGCTGGTATGTCCGTTCCTCCACCTGTGAAAGTTATCCTCAATGGTGTTTTTGTTATAACCAATCTAAAATCATTAGCCATTATTAATCAATAACCCTTATCAAAATAAAAAAATATATATTTTTTGCTTTTCTATCTTATATTATCTTCAACAATTTTTGATAAGATATGACCTACAGTTATTGTTACTTCTTGAATAATTGGTGTTCTTTCACTACCTATTTTAATTAAATGTTTATCATCTATTAATGATGCCATCTTTCCACCTTTTTTTCCAGTTATTCCTACGATTATGCACCCTTTCTCCTTTGCTTTTTCTATACCCCTTATCACATTCAAAGAATTTCCGCTTGTACTTAAAGCAATTACCACATCACCTTTATTTGCAAAAGCATCTATCTGCCTTTCAAATACCTTTTCAAAACCGTAATCATTTCCTATTGCTGTCACAGTTGATGTATTTGTATGCAACGCAATGGCTGGATATGGCTTTCTTTCCAATTCAAATTTGCCAACAAATTCTGCCGCAATATGCTGAGCATCTGCTGCACTGCCTCCATTTCCCATCAAAATAATTTTTTTTCCCTCCCTGATGCAATTTGTTATTTCTTCACCAATGTTTTTAATTTTATTTACATCAAGATTTAATCTTGACTCACATCCTTCCTTTAGATATTCATTTATTTTATCAATATCCATAGTTTATGTAGATGTTAAATCTATGATTTAAATCTTATTGAGTGAAAGATTTATTAATTGAAATTGCTAACATAAATGGATGAAAAAAAGAGCACTCTTCATAGACAGAGATGGAACGATCAACAAAGATTGCCCATATTGCCATAAATTGGAGGATCTTTACATATACGATGACGCCGTTGAAATAATGAGAGAATACCAAAACCTTGGTTATTTAATAATAATTATAACTAATCAATCTGGCATTGGAAGAGGATATTTCACACTTGATGAATTCTGGAAATTCCACAATTATTTAATCCATGAACTTGAAAAAAAAGGTGTTCATATTGATGCAACTTATTTTTGCCCTCATAAACCTGAAGATAATTGCCCTTGCAGGAAACCAAACGTCGGACTTCTTGAAAAAGCAGTTAGGGACTTTAACATAGATGTTGAAAATTCAATAGTCATAGGAGATAGGGATGATATAGATGGTGAAATGGCTAGAAGGTTTGGAATAAAATATAAAATATTAAAGAGATGATTTATTTTTAATAATTATGGAATTTTCTTTGGCATAAAATAATGTTTCATTTTGAATTGATGCCTCATATCCTTCCTGGACTTCCATATTGTCTATTATTCCTTTTCCTTTTATTATTTTAACATTGCCACTTATCCTAGCTTCATAATCCTTTTTTACATAAATTTCATAATAATTTTTTAGATTTTTTATGTATCCATAGGGCGTATCTCTTCTTCCCTTGTATTCTTCCCTTAATTCTTCTAGATCCTTAAAGTTGTCAACAGGGAACCAATTTGTATCTTCCATGTAATAGCTTGCTTTTTCCATTTCAACCATCTTCGTAAAAAATGTTCTTTCTATTTCTTTTTTTGAATATTCATAGTTCAAAAATTCAAATGATTCTTTTTTTATGTAATAAATGCCAGCATTAATTTTTAAATCTAATACTGGTTTCTCAACAAAGCTTTTAATTTTTTCACCATCAATTTCAACAATTGCATATGGGCTTTTCATTTTAGTCAGTGCAATTATTAAATCAAAATTTTTTGATTTAGATACTCTAATCATTTCTTTTATATTTATATCAGATATTGTATCTCCATTCCTAACAAGGATATCATCGTTCACGTATCTTGAACAATTTCTTATTGCCCAGAGTGTTCCCATGGGCTTTTTTTCAATAAGATAATTTATTTTTAATCCTTTCCAATTATCTCCATATCTATTTTCTATTTTTTTATGTTTATATCCAACTAAAAGGTAAATGTCATCAATGCCAGCATATTTAAAGTCCAGGAGCTGCCTATCTAAAATTGTGTAACCTCTTTTTATTTCAACCAGTGTTTTAGGAATTTCGTCCGTGAGTGGCTTTAATCTTTTTCCGTATCCTCCTGCAAATACTACTCCCTTTACCATCCTGATGATTAATTTAACCCATATTAATAAATTTTTTATTCATTTTCGTAATATGTGATTTTAGATCCTGAAAGATCAAATTTGAAATCAAGAACTATAAAATTTGAAAGATTTTCCTTTAATTTTTCTTTGTTATCTGTATAGAGCAAGAAAAATCCTCCACCTCCTGCCCCTTGTAACTTTCCACCCTGTGATCCTGATTTTTTTGCTATTTCATAAATATTTTCAATTGAGTCATTTGTTATTCCAGGACTAAAATTCTTTTTGAGCATCCAGTTTTCATGCATTATTTTGGCTAAATTACCAAAATCGCATTTTTCTAACAAGGAAAATAATTCATAGGCAAAATCTCTAGCTTTGTTATAATCAAGAACCTTTTCATCCACATAATTCCTTTGAACACTGTGTATTTTCGTACCATCCCTTTCTATGCCTGTATAAAGTAAAACAAACTTTTGATCCAAATTATTACTGCATTTTTCAATATTAAATTTTTTCAAATTCACAGATTCATCTGGGAAGAATTCCATTAGCTGTATCCCTCCATATGCAGCCATGTACTGGTCCTGCTTACCTCCCGGCTCTTTTAATATCTCCCTCTCTATCTTTATAGCTTCCTCAGCCAGCTGCTTTGGACTCGCCGCTTCACCCTTCCAAGCATGCAAAGCATTCAATAATCCTACTAAAAATGAACTGCTTGAACCTAATCCCGTACCCCTTGATGGTATCTCAGTTATGCTCACTATCTGTATACCTGACTTTATATCCAATAACTTTAATGCCTCCCTTACTGTAGGATGCTCTATATCTTCCACATCCTTTATAGCATTCTCTGTCTTAGAATAACTCACCCTTATCTCATCTTTATAAAAGTTCTTAGCTACAGTTACATATATGTATTTGTTTATTGTGGCCGATACTACTGCCCCTGGCCCATATTTCCTGTAATATGCTGGTATGTCCGTTCCTCCACCAGCAAAAGTTATCCTCAATGGTGTTCTTGTGGTAATAAGCTTATATTTTCCCATTGAAAATCAAATTGAAATTATTCTATATAAAAATATGTTTAAAAATTTTACAATTCAATTTCAAAACCGCTGTGTATTCTTTTTACCTTTTCACCAAATTTGTCCTTCATCCTTTGAATTGCATTCTCTCCTGTGCAATGACCAAGAAAGAGTTCCACGCCCTCCAAATTTTTAATTGTGAAATCTATTTTCTCTTTGGAAGCGTTTAACAAATGAAGGCCTCCCAAAATATAATTCACATCCTTACCAGATAATTCCTCAACATAATTTTTTATGTTTACTATTCCAGCATGTGAACATCCTGAAATTAGAAATATGGAATCACCAAGATCAATGAATAAGGAATTATCATCGAGCATGAGATCTTTTACTACTTTACCATTTTCTATAGTGAACATGTCAACAGGTATTTCAAGATCATTTTTCCTTGGTACTTCTCCTGTCATTGTAATATATTCAGATATTTTCAATGGTTCTTTAACAAGAATTAAATTTTTGTATGTCATTACTTCCTGCTTAAAATCCTTTGGCATTCCAATATATCTATACGGTAAATAAAAATTTTCCCTGAAAATAGATGGGTGTGCAAAAACATTTTTTCCAAATTCATTTATTGCATCATAAAGACCTCCCGTATGGTCATAATGGCAATGAGAAATAACAATTGAATTTAATTTTGATAAATCAATATGAGAAATGGATGCATTATATTTAATAGGAACGTAACTAGATCCTGTATCAAAAAGAACACTTTCTATTTTTGATCCATTTACAATCTCTATATAATATGAAACACCATGCTGTGCAAGATGCAATGACCCCTTAGGTGCCAAATCATCATTTAGCACCACTAATCTCATTTGCATAAATTAATTTCCTCCTATTAGTTCTTTTTCATATACCTTGTGAGGAGCATTCTCATTGCCTCTGAAGATCCTAGACCGAAAGTAGCTGCGTGTGAATCTCTAGCCAATCTTTCAACAACTGTACCTTTTGTATATCCATATCCACCCATTATTTGAACAGCGTTGTTTGCGTTTTTAACTAATGCTTCAGTAACATATAATTTAGCTAGAGTGCTTTCAAGACCAAATGGCAATCCTTTTTCCATCAACATTGCTGCATTGTAAATAAGCAGTCTTGAAGCTTCTATATCCTTGAGCATTTCTGAAAGGTAATATTGAATGAATTGGTAATTTAACAGCGGTGCTTCGAGACTCTTTCTATTATTTGCAAATTTTAGAGATTCCTCGTACAACCTTTCCATTGATCCCAAAGAACCTGCTGAAAGTATGAGTCTTGATCTTTCCAAAACTGATGAAAAAATTTTTACTCCCTGGCCTTCCTTACCTATCATATCTTTTTCATCAACGGGCATATTTTCATAATGCAATGAGGATATTGCAGATCCTCTTATTCCTGTTTGCCTAATTTTTTTACCAATTTTCAGCTTTTCATTTTTTTTCACAAAAAAGGCAGAAAACCCTTTCTCTCTAAAATTTTCTGATGTTTTTGCAAATAGAATAAAATAATCTGCAACAAGCGCATTTGTAATAAAATTTTTTGAACCTGTAATTAAATATTTATCGTTCTCCTTTTTTGCTATGCTCTTTATTCCTGATATATCTGTGCCACCGCTCGGCTCAGTGAATGCAAATGCTGGTATCTTTTTACCAGTTACAATTTCTTTTAATGTATTTTTCTGTCCTTCCGATCCAAAGAGAAGCAATGTATTTTCATAAAGGCTTTTAATTTCCATTTGTATGGATGTGTTTGGATCAACCCTTGCAATTTCCTCCGTTGCGATTAATTCTTTCAGTTTACTTGGGTCAGAACCACCATATTGTTCAGGTATGCCAATGGACAAAATGCCTTCCTCCGCTAATGCTTTCAGAGAATCGTAGGGAAATTCCTCATTCTCATCCCATCTTTCAGCATTTTTTTCAAGATTGGTTTCACTGAACCTCCTAATTTTTTGCCTGAATTCCTCCAATTCAGGAGAAAGAAAAAATATCATAAATTAATTAACAAAATTTCATTACAAATACTTTGCTATTTTTTAATTTTCTTTTTAAAAAATTGCATTAGTTGTTTCGCTGAATTAATTTTAAAAAATATATTAGATAAGAAATTTATGATTTTTTTAAACGAAATGATAGATAAAATAAATTCTCATAAACTATTTAATTTAATTTTATTTAAAATCTTATCAATTTATTTAAAAATTAATGAAAAGATTTTTAAGTATGACTATGAATAACAATATTATTGAAAGAAGGTGTTTATTATGCAAAAAAATATTTTTTATGGAATCATAGCAGTGATTGTAGTAATAGTAATTGTGGTTGCAGCAGCTGCCGTTCTTTTTTACAAGCCTTCTAAGACTAAATCAACTCCTGTCGCGTTAACACTAGTTTCAGTTACACCATCAACGCAGCTCACAACTGTAGGATCTTCGGTACAGTTTGTTGCCAATGTAAAGGGAAATGTAACATCTGTTTTATGGAACTTTGGTGATGGTACAACAGGATCCGGATTAATAGTGAACCATACATATGATGAACCTGGATCATACCTAGTGTTTATTAATGCAACTGGACCATCAGGTTATGCTAATAACCTTAATGCTTTGATTCCTATTTCTGTATCGCCTTCAACTATAAGTCCTGAAATTGCAACAGAGATGACTCAACCTGTTTTAACATTAAATACAACTTTAAGTGCTAATGCCCCTATTTACATGCTGAATTCTTCTGCTGGATTCCTGGAGTCTTTCCTTGAACCTCCAACTGCACCCAACTGGTCAATCGGTTATTATGCAATAAATTTTGGAGATGGTTATTCTACAGTAAATTCTGTGTATTATAATTTAAGTTCTGGGTCCTATAGTTCAAACTATGTTCTCCATACTTTTAAATCCAGAGGCATGTTTGTAATTAACTTTACAATAATTACTTATAATGAATCTTTGTTTTCAAATGATATTGTAACAAATAATTCCACATCATTACAATATATACCCAATTCTTATTATAATCAAGTATTAAGCTCTGAACAGCATCATACTATGTCATATTTAAGAACAGTTTATGTGGCAACAGAACAACAAAATGTAGGAATTAAAAAATCAAGCCCTCAAACATCACAAACAATAACCATTGCTGAGGTTCAACCAGGAGGGCCTTATTCGTTTGATCCACCACTGGATTATGAAGTAGTAGGTATGGAAGTAATAGTAAATGTTTATGAAACTCTTGTGCAATATAATGGTTCATCTGCATCGCAGATATTTCCAATGGTAGCGAGTGAAATACCTACCATAACAAATGGTGGTATTTCTTCAAATTATTTGAATTACACCTTTTACATTAGGCAGGGGCTTAAGTTTTCTAACGGTGATACATTGACTGCATGGGATGTGTATACAAGTTTTGTTAGATCTTTACTCTTCGTTCAAGGTAGCCCAGGTACGCCTGATTGGATAATTGCACAGGATCTCCTTCCAAATGGTGGTTATGCACCTGGATTATATTCAAATGGAACAGCTTTATATGATAACATTACACGTGCGATTACAGTAGATAATGCTACACAATCTGTAACTTTTCACCTGTTAAAGGTTGATCCTGCTTTTCTTGATTATTTGGCAAATCCACAGTGTAGTGCCATAATGGATTATAAATGGCTTTCAGAGCATGGTGCTGGAATTGATTTTAGTCCATCAGGATTTCTTGCCTATACTGCCTATGGAGATGAGAATAACTTTAACACCTATGTAAGATACCATGCCATGGGGTCTGGACCTTATATGATAGAGAATTATTTGGCAGGGCAATCTGTACTTCTTGTACCTAATCCCTATTATACACCAATACAAGGCGTGCCGGGATTTGATCATGCTGCAAATGATACAATATACATACAATGGATTCAAAATCCTGAAACTGTCCTTTTAATGGCACAATCAGGCTCTGCAAATATTGTGGAAGGCCTACCCAACTATGACTATCCCACTTTGAAAAATTTCGTCAGCCAGGGAAAGCTCGTAATTTCTGTTTTTCCTACTATCGGAATATACTATTTCACGTTTAACTGGAATATAAATACAACTATGATGCAGGATTTATTTGGATCACAATATCACATACCTTCACATTATTTTGCAAATGAATATGTAAGAAAAGCCTTTGCCTATTCATTCAATTATACAAATTACTTAAATAATATATTTGGAAACAATATATATGGTGAGCAATTTGGTTTTAGTTACGCTGGCGTAATACCAAAAGGCATGCCTGGATATGTACCTATCAATGATTTAAAAAATGTACCTTACTACAATCTAACCCTTGCGAAGCAATTCATGGAAGAATCTGGCCTTTATAATGTGAGCGTTAACATGCCCTTGATAGTATTTGCAGGTGATCCTATAGATTATGCTGCAGCTGGAATGTGGGCTCAAAGCATAGAACAAATGGACCCTAATATACAAATAACCCCTGAATATGTTTTAGGCAACCTTGTAATGGGTTATATGTATCCAAATGAAAATCCTATGCCTATTTATATGCTCACATGGTTCCCTGATTATCCTTATCCTTCAGATTACGTAAATTCACTTTTGCTTGAAGGAGGGTGGAATCCTCTTGGAAATTCATGGAACTATACTAATCTTCAAGCCTGGGGATATACAAATGAAGCGCAGCAATTTCAAAATATGACAAACTTAATTCTTAAAGCTGATAGTGAACCAAATGAAACCTTAGCACTACAATATTTTGATTACGCAGAACAATTAGCAATAAATTTAACCTTACTGGTATACACAGTTGATCTGAATGGAATATGGGTATACACACCAAATATACAGGGAATGGAATATCAACAAAATCCAATGTATGCAAGCGGTGGTGATCTTATATTCATATATCTTTCAAAATAATTTTTTCTATTTTTTATAAATTTTTAAATAATGATCTATATTTTCTATTACTATGGAAGACATTAGGTTATTGAGGGGAAGAACGTTTGATGGACAGAATATGATTGAAAATGCTGAAATAGGAATAAACATTAAATCTGGAATCATTGAATATGTAGATGAAATTAATGGAAAGAATAATTTAGATATAACCATACTCCCAGGCCTTATTGATACTCACATACATTTTTTTGGAAGTGAAAGTGATCAGTTAATTGACTGGGTTCTTACAGATAATGTTTTATTAACAATAAAATCCGTTTATGATGCAGAAGCTCTTCTTGATGCAGGTTTTACAACAGTAAGAACAATGGGTGATAAGGTATCTCTTGGAATGAGCAAAGCAGAAAAATTAAGAATATTGAAAGGCCCAAGAATTATATCTTCAGGTTATTCAATAGCCGAAACAGGTGGCAATGATGATCCTAAATTTTTATCTCATGAATTATCAAAGGAGTTTTCATATTCATACTACTGTGATAGCCCTTGGGAATGCAGAAAAGCTGTAAGGATGAACATTAGAAATGGTGCTGAATCTATTAAAGCATATTCATCGAGAAGCTTCGTTGGAGGTGGAAAGTTGAAGACAGAGCTAACAGTTGATGAATTGTCTGCAATCTCTGATGAAGCGCATGTAGCACATTTGAAAGCAGCAGCACATTCATATGGTCCTGATGCAATACAAAATTCTCTCGATGCAAATTTTGATAGTATTGAGCACGGTTTAGGCATAACTGAAGATCAAGCCGAATTCATGAAAAAGAAGGATATTTTCTACGTCCCGACTTTATCTGTATATAGAGCAAAAGTAAGTTCAAACCAGGAAAGGAATGAATTGGTAAAAAAACATTTTGAAAAGGATATAAGTATTGCCTTTAACGCTGGCGTTAAAATAGCCACAGGTACTGATTTTCTCGGAACGAGGAATGAACCCCACGGTTTAAATGCTTCAGAGATTATCTATCTATCTGAATTTACAGGAAACATTTATGCTCTTAAAGCAGCTACCTCTCTTGCAGCAGAATGTTTAGGTCTAAATAACATTGGATTCGTGAAAAAGGGTTTCCAAGCCGATATAATCTCAGTTAAGGGAGATCCTTTAAAGGAAATTACAAAGGTAAGGAGGGGAAATGTAATCTTCGTAATGAAAAAAGGGGAAATAATAAAAGATATTGAAAATTTAATAAAATAATTTTTTAATATTAATTGAATTATTTTGTTGTATTTTTCATGATCTTTTCTATGCCATCAGCTTGGTTTAACAAATCATTGTATATATTTTTATGATATTTCTTGAAATGTTCAAGTATCTCGCTATCTTTTACAGGTTTATCACAAATCATACATATTCTTTTATCCTGCCAGTTCCTTGTATAATATTTTTCAATGTACTGTGTAATTAAAATATCATTTTCCATTTTTCCACCTCTAATTATTCCATGAACATGAAATAAATTAACATATATTATTTTTCTTTATTTTGATTAATAAATTAATTATAAAATATATTTATATATTTAATTTTTTTTTAAGTTATTATTGCTGCATATGATTTCTTATATTTTCTGAATCATATTCCTTTGAATTAAAAATAATAACACTCCTTCCATAGGACATCTTAACATCATCTGTTAATGCCCAGACAATAGGAAATCTATATTTCATGCCTTTAAGATCTATTTTCTTACCTGTGTAATATACAATAAGGTTAATATATACATAATGGGCATCGATCCAACTCAATATGTCTTTGAATTCTAAGGGGAATTCATTATTTAAATTTTCAAGAGTGGGGTAGGAAAATAGATCATATATGTCCAAGGAGCCATTTTCGCTGACTATTAGATTTCCAACCATATTATTAAATGTCTTACAAGATTTGAGAATACCATAAACTATATCTAAAAATTCATTGAAGAATTTCAATTCGTAGCTTTTATTCACATCTACTACAATGAAAACATTTATATCCTTATTATCCAAGGTAAAATTTGATTGAGTATCTTCATAAAAATCAATTTCATCTTTTATTGAAAAATCCAAATAACTTTTTATTAAATCGTTCATTAGGTATTCCCAATCATCTCTTAATTCATGCTCAATTTTTTCCATTCTATATTCTTATTAATATCAGAAGATAATAAGTTTTTTGTAATTTTAATTTAAAATAAAATTTTTAAAAAAACTTATATATGTCTTATGCATATATGACATATGTCATATTAAAAGGTGGAGAAAATGGATGACGTAATCCAATGGATGAAAAACCACCATACTGAAGATCTTGAAAAATATTTAGATGATGATGATCTTTTCCCCCTTGTTATAGAAATATTTGATATTTTGCATGAATTTTATTTTGAAATAGAAGATGATTCAGAATAAATAAAAAAATTTATGATTTCTTAATTACATACATAATAGGTGATAATTATGCCTATTGTGCATGTTTATGTTTGGAACGATTTTTCAAATGATGCTAAGAAAAAAATTATAGAGGGAATAACAAACGTTTTTAAAAATATGGGCATACCTGCTGATGCTGTAGAAATTGTTATACATGATGATCCAAAAGAAAATTGGGGCATTGGTGGAGAGCAGGCAAGTGCTAAATTTAAGGAAAGAAATGTACCTTGAGAATTTTTGATGGAGATTTTTTTAAAATTTCTAGTAAATTATCATATATTTTATTCTGCCTATTGTGTTATTACCCATAAATGTATATCTTCTTTTACTTAGCTATTTTACTTACCATCTGTTCTGTATGAAATTTCATTACCAAAATTTTTAGGAACAAATTCGGCTCTAATCCCCACCTTTTCAAAGGTAGGATAGAGAGCCG